>ENA-ORUU01000580-ORUU01000580.1-human-gut-metagenome-genome-assembly--contig:-NODE-580-length-26830-cov-2.69397_pt1 | contig 26830 bp, 29 predicted proteins | sample MGYA00242085_ERZ509221 | MGnify/ENA primary metagenome ERZ509221 (study PRJEB26280, sample SAMEA2338809) | human gut metagenome | biome: human gut; feature: human-associated habitat; material: faeces... | reverse complement strand
TAGCTGCTTGATCAATATAAAGTTAAATATTGTCTAACTTTTTGGGTTCACTTCAATATAACGGAGGTCTTTTTCATTTTGAAAACAAAAAGGCATTGTGATTCTATGGAAAGAAATCACAATGCCTTTATTCATTATGTTATATGGATAGCAGGAATATTACAGATCTTTCGGGGGTCTAGGGCCTTCAAACTGATAATAGTCTGTTTTGATACGGCTATTGAACAGTTTCCGTTTCCGGTCGGCTTTTCTGCCAAAGAGAGATTCAAAATATTCCATGGAAGTGATGAGGTAAGTAGACCAAGTAGGGTTTTCCTTCATGATGCCGCCCAAAGCACGGTACATGTTTTCCACTTCCTTCAATTCACCGATACGTTCGCCGTAAGGAGGATTGGTAATCATGACGCCATATTTCCCGGGCAATACGATTTCCTGACAAGGTTTTACTTCAAAGGTGATGCAGTCATCCACACCGGCTTTTTCCGCATTGGCTTTTGCCAGCTCAATGGCATCGGGATCGATATCGCTGCCATAGATTTCCGGCATGACATCATAGTTGATGGCCTGATATGCCTCCACACGGGCTTTTTTCCAGAGATCTTTGCCGATGCGTTCCCATTCTTCAGAAGCAAATTTGCGGTGAATGCCAGGTGCAATGTTCCGGGCGATCATGGCAGCTTCAATGGGAATGGTACCGGAACCGCAGAAGGGATCCAGCAGAATACGGTTTTTCCGCCAATAGCTGAGCTGAATCATAGCAGAAGCCAGTGTTTCTTTCAAAGGCGCATCCAGTGCGTTTGCACGGTATCCACGCATGTGCAGACCGGAGCCGCTGGTATCAATGGCAAGGGTAACAACGTCTTTCAAAATACCTACTTGGATGGTGTAGGAAGCGCCTGTTTCATCAAACCAGTCAGTGTGATAAGTCTGTTTCAGTTTTTCTACAACAGCTTTTTTGACGATAGCCTGACAGTCGGATACACTGAACAGTGTGGATTTTACGGATTTGCCAACGACTGTGAATTTGCCGTCCTCAGGAATCCAGTCGGCCCAGGGCAGTGCTTTTGTCTGATCGAAAAGCTCTGTAAAGGTAACCGCTTTGAATGTGCCCATTTTTACCCAGACACGCCCTGCGCACCGCAGCCACATGTTGGCTTTGACGATGTCAGCTTCTGTGCCGGTAAACTCTACTTTCCCATCAGATGTTTTGATATTTTCAAATCCAAGGGCCTGACATTCCCGTTTTACAACGGCTTCCAGACCAAATGTGGTTGTTGCGATCAAATTGATAGACATAGTGATTCTCCGTTCCATACCTGATTATATTCTTACCTTATTATGATAAGGCACAGGAAAGGGGTGTGTCAAGGGCGGCTCTGTGGGCTTTTCCGTGAAAATAGGTATGATTGCAGGAAAAATTCTTGAATTTCCATAAAAAACAGGATATGATAGTACAGACAAAACTTGAGCGGAAACGAGGTAAGATATGTATAAATTATTGAAAACTTGCGGCAGAGCCAAAAGAGGGGAGTTCCATACCCCTCATGGTGTTATTCAAACACCAGTATTCATGAACGTAGGAACCATTGCGGCCATCAAAGGTGCTCTTTCCACAGAAGATCTGGAAAGAGTGAAATGTCAGGTGGAATTATCCAATACCTATCACCTGCATGTACGTCCTGGTGATGAAATCATCAAAAAACTGGGTGGCCTTCATAAATTTATGGTTTGGGACAAACCCATTCTGACTGACTCCGGCGGATTCCAGGTGTTTTCCCTGACCACACTGCGTAAGATTACAGAAGAAGGCGTTTATTTCAGCTCCCATGTAGATGGAAGAAAAATCTTCATGGGCCCCGAAGAAAGTATGCGTATTCAGTCCAATCTGGGTTCTACCATTGCCATGGCATTCGACGAATGTATTGGTATCCCGGCGGAACGCAGTTATGTAGAAAATTCCGTAGCCCGTACCACACGCTGGCTGGAACGCTGCAAAAAAGAAATGGCACGTCTGAATAGTCTGGATGATACCATCAATAAACAGCAGATGCTGTTCGGCATCAACCAGGGTGCGACTTATGAAGATATTCGTATTGAGCATGCAAAACGTATTGCGGAAATGGATCTGGACGGCTATGCCATTGGCGGTCTGGCTGTTGGGGAAACACATGCGGAAATGTATCGCATCATTGAAGAAGTGGTACCTTATCTGCCTCAGAACAAACCTACTTATCTGATGGGCGTTGGCACACCGGAAAACATTCTGGAAGCGGTAGAACGTGGTGTGGACTTCTTTGACTGTGTACTGCCTTCCAGAAACGGCAGACATGCACACGTTTATACAAACGCAGGTAAACTCAATCTGATGAATGCAAAATATGAGCTGGACGAAAGACCTATTGACGAAACATGTACTTGTCCTGCTTGTTCCAGATACTCCAGAGCATATATCCGTCATTTGTTCAAAGCAAAAGAAATGCTGGCAATGCGTCTGTGCGTTCTGCATAATCTGCATTTCTTTAATACCATGATGGAAGAAATCCGTCAGGCAATGGACGAAGACCGTTTCCCTCAGTACAAAAAAGAAAAACTGGAAGGCTTTCGCAGAAACGGTATGTAAGAAGGCTTGACGTGTTTTCAAAACTCGGATATAATATTTTTACTGTGTTTTTCAGAATTTAACAACGTTAGGAGAGAAGGAAATGAACAGCTTAACAGCATTTTTGCTGGACGTCAGCACTACCGTTTCTTCCGGTAGCGGCGAGGCAGCAGCACAGGGTACACAGCAGGCAGCAGGCGGCGGTCTGTTTGGCGGCATGAATGGTTTCACATTGGTTATCATCTACTGCGTAGCATTGGTAATCATCATGTATTTCCTGTCTTTCAGACCTACTCAGAAAAGAGAAAAGGCTCTGGCAGAACAGAGAAATGCAATTCAGATCGGCGATATGGTTGTAACAAATGCAGGGATGTACGGCAAAGTTGTTGACACAACTTATGACTGCTTCATCATCGAATTTGGCCTGAACAAAGGCGTTCGTGTTCCTGTTGCCAGAGGCGAAGTTTATGGCAAGAGAGAACCCAACATGACAAACGAAGCTCCCCCTGAAGAAGAAAAGCCCAAGAAAAAGGGTCTGTTCAGAAGAGGTTAATGGCTTTTGCACAGTCAGAAAAATAAAAATCAGCAGATGTGTTGTAAGAAAAAGCGATACATCTGCTTTTTTGTTTGCGTTCTGACGACATCTGTGTTTTTGCAGAATGAATACAATATTCAAATTTTCAAAAACAATGCAATTTTTTTGTTTATAGTTGACAAAACGCGGGTATAGTCGGGTTATTTTATTGACAATAATGGATAGATATTGTAAACTGAAAACGGATATGTTGTCCATGTCATGGCACAACTATTCCTGTTTAGTCCAATTTTATAACAAGAAAGGGAGATCGACTATGAAGAAATTGCTTTCTCTGTTGCTGACTTCCGCTCTGGCAGTTACTATGCTGGCAGGCTGTGGTGGCGGCGACACAACAACCACTGAAACAGCAGACACTGGTGACGGAAAGGTTTACAATGTCTGCAACCTGGTAAATGGTAACCTGGGTGACAAATCTTTCTTTGACTCTGCGGAAGCAGGCCTGAAAGAACTGCAGGATGCCGGCAGAATTACTTACACAACCATTGAAATGGGCGGTACAACCGAAGATGAAGCGAAATGGGAAAGCTATCTGGAAGAAGTATCTGCTTCCGGCGAATACGACCTGATCGTTGTTGGTACTTTCCAGATGCCTGAATATCTGAAAAACGTATCCGAAAGATACCCTGATCAGAAATACCTGATTTACGATGACACAACATACACACTGCCTAACGTAGTAAACCTGAGCTATGCACAGAACGACCTGGGCTACATGGTTGGTGCTTATGCAGCAGCTATGACAACTGCAACAGATGTTGAAAAAATCAACGAAGATGCAGTTATCGGTTTCGTTGGCGGCGTAGACAGCCCCGTAATCAACGACTTCCTGTATGGTTACATTCTGGGTGCACAGTCCGTAAATCCTGACATCAAAGTAGATACAAGATACATTGGTAACTACATTGACCCCGCAAAAGGCAAAGAATTGGCTGAATCCATGATCAACGACAACAACTGTGATATCATCTGGGGCGTAGCTGGTAATGCTGGTAACGGTGCCGCAGAAGCATGTCTGGAAACAGGCAAAGCATATTTCATCGGTGTTGACTCCGACCAGGAATCCACATTCTCCGCTGAAATGGCAGGCATCACTCTGACATCCGGTCTGAAAAACATCGGCGACTCTCTGGTATGGTTCTTCGATGAATGGGATGCAGGCAACGAATACTGGGGCCAGCAGATCCTGATCGGTATCAACGAAGGCGGCGTTGGTCTGGTAACAGATAAGAACTATGACAAGATTTCTCCTGACAGCGTAAAAGAAACAGTTGACGGTGCTGTTGCAGCTGTTACAAACGGCGAAGTTGAAGTTCCCAGCGCTATCGGCGATACAACAAACGCAGTTGTAGAACTGAGAGAATCTGTAAGACCTTAATTTCATACGAATCAATAAGTTCGCTGAAATGTAATCACAAATCTAAGGGGGCTGAACAGCCCCCTTTTTTTTCATAGTACCTCTGCAGATTGAAAAAATCTTTTTGTTGCTTGGGCAGAAAGGACTTTTTGAAGGTGCAGAATCTTTACCAATGATATAGAAGGAGGGGACCCGATAATGGCTGACAATGAATATGTTGTGCAAATGAAGGGAATTACCAAAGTTTATCCCAATGGTATTGCTGCCAATCAGGGTGTTGATTTTAACGTCAAACGAGGAGAAATTCATGCTTTGATGGGCGAAAACGGTGCGGGTAAATCCACACTGATGAAAATGCTGTTCGGTCTGGAACAGCCCACAGAAGGTGAAATTTATGTAAACGGAGAAAAAGTTTCTCTCACATCACCAACTGTGGCGATTTCTAAAGGAATCGGTATGGTACATCAGCATTTTATGCTGGTACCCAATCTGACAGTAGCGGAAAATATGGTCCTGGGTATGGAACCCAAACACAAAGGTATGTTTATGGACTATAAAAAAGCTGTTGAGATCACAGAAGAATATGCGAAAAAATATAATCTGCATGTAGATCCCAATGCGAAAGTCAGAGATATCCCCGTAGGGATGAAACAGAAAGTAGAAATCTTAAAAGCACTGGTGCGTGGTGCAAAAATCCTGATTTTGGACGAACCCACAGCGGTACTGACCACTCAGGAAACAGAAGAACTGTTTAAAGAATTGGTTCACTTAAAAGAACAGGGCTACACCATGATCTTTATTTCTCATAAACTGCATGAAATCAAGCAGATCACAGACCGCCTGACTATCATGCGCAGTGGGAAATCCATGGGTGTATACCAGACAGCGGATATTTCCAAAGAAGAAATCTCCCGTCTGATGGTTGGTCGTGATGTTATTCTGACAGTAGAAAAAGATCAGGCACAGCCCACAGATGTGGTATTGCGTGTACGTGATTTGGAATATACCAATGAATGGAATAAGAAAATGCTCAACAAACTTTCCTTTGACGTACGCAAAGGTGAGATTCTGGGGATTGCCGGTGTAGAAGGCAATGGTCAGAGAGAACTGGTAGATATGCTGTTCAATCTGAATATTCCTGACAGCGGCAGTGCCACTGTAAATGGCCATAGTGTCATTGGTCAGCCTCAGCGTAAGATCCGTGATCTGGGCGTTTCTTTGATTCCAGAAGACCGTATGACATTCGGTATGGCGGGAACAGCTACCATCGAGGAAAACCTGATGAGTGACCGCTGTGCAGACAAAAAATACAATAATGGCCCCTTGTTTAACATGAAGAAAATGCATGAAGACAGTGACCAGCTCATCAAAGACTATAAAGTCCTTTGCAAGAGCAGAAATCAGCAGGTAGGTATGCTGTCCGGCGGTAATATTCAGAAAGTAGTTGTAGCAAGGGAATTCTCCGCAGAACCTGTACTGATCATTGCTGACCAGCCTACACGAGGCATCGACGTTGGCGCTACGGAGTTCATTCGTAAGAAACTGGTGGAACTGAGCCGTGCAGGCGCAGCAGTATTGCTGGTATCTGCCGACCTGAATGAAGTTATGGAATTGTCCGATAGCTTAATCATCATGTATAACGGCGGCATCGCAGCATATTTTGAAGATACAACATCTTTGACTGACGCAGTCATGGGTGAATATATGCTGGGCTTGAAACAGCAGAGCGATGAAGAAGTAAGGAGGGTTCAGCATGGGGAATAAACAAAAGCTGAAGTTTGAATTCATGCGCGGCTTTGTGGCCATTGCTATCGCCATTGCCGTTGCATTCATATTTATTTTCATTTGCGCGGATGATCCGGCAAAGGCGCTGAACTGTTTGCTGATTCGTCCCATTATCAGTAACGGCGCATTGAATATGTCTTCTATTTTGACTATTTTGGGACGTATGACACCCATTATCTTTACCGGTCTGGCGGTTTGCGTTATGTTCTCTGCAAACCAGTTCAACCTTGCTGGTGAAGGTACTGTTATGGCAGGTGGCTTTGTAGCAGCTCTGCTGGCAATTTATGTACCTATGGCAGCTGGTCTGCATCCAGTTGTATGTATTCTGGTTGGTGCTGTTGTAGGTGGTCTGCTGATGCTGATCCCCGCAATTGCCAAAGTAAAGCTCAATGCCAGTGAAATGGTTTGCTCCCTGATGCTGAACTATGTGGTACTGTATGTAATCATGCACTTCCTGAGCAATGTATTTGCAGACAGAAGCCAGGGTTCCACACAGACATATCCTTTCCTGGAAACAGCAAAGGTTGCAAAAATTGTACCCGGTACAGAACTGACATGGGGTTTTGCAATTGCTATCATTGCAACAATCCTGGTAGGCTTCTTCATGTATCGTACACGTTGGGGCTACACCATTCGTATGATTGGTATCAACGAATCTTTCTCTAAATACTCTGGTATGAAAGTAGGCGGCGTAATCGTCCTTTCTCAGGTTATCGGCGGCGTACTGAGTGGTATGGGCGGTGCCATCGAAGTATTGGGCAGATACAACACATTCCTTTGGAAAGATCTGCCTGGCTATGGTTGGACAGGTATCACTGTTGCCATCCTGGCAAAGAATAATCCGCTGGCAATTCCTTTTGCGGCATTGTTCATTGCATATCTGAACCGTGGCTGTGAATTGATGTCCATTTATGCAGGTGTACCCGCAGAAATGATCGATATCATTCAGGCAGTAATCTTCCTGTTCTTCGCAGCTGAACAGTTCATGTCTAAGACAAGACAGAAAATGGTTGTTAAAGAAACAAAAGAAGAACTTGCGAAAAAACAGCAGGAAGCAGCAGTGGAAGGGGGTAACGCATAATGTTGGAACAGATTTTTAGCATGATTTTCACAACAAGCTTTGGTTACTCTATCATTCGTATTACATCTCCCATTCTGTTTGCGGCTCTTGCGGCAGTAGTAGCAGAAAAAGCTGGTGTTACTAACATCGGTTTGGAAGGTATCATGATGATTTCCGCGCTGTTCGGCGTATTGTTCGCTTATTGGACAAGCTATTGGTGGGTAGGCGTGATCGGTGCCGTTGTAGTAGGTATCATCTTGGCATTGATCATCGGTGTCTTTGCTTTGAAACTGAAAACAGATATTATCCTTGCCGGGATCGCCATCAACTTGGTTGGTTCAGGCGGTACCATTTTCCTTCTGTATCTGTTCACAGGTCTGAAGGGGAACACAGCCAGCCTGACAACACCTGGCATGCTGACACCTAAGATTGACATTCCTATTTTGGAAAGCATCCCTATTTTGGGGCCTATTTTCTCTGGTCACTCCATTTTGACTTATGTAGCATTCATTCTGGTACTGCTGGTTTGGATCCTGCTGTATAAAACAGCTATTGGCTTGCAGATCCGTGCCGTAGGTGAAAACTCTCATGCGGCAGACAGCGTTGGTATCAGCGTATTGAAAATCCAGTATATCGCACTGGGTATTTCCGGTGCTCTGTCTGGTCTGGGCGGTGCTTACATGTCCATGTACTACTCTCAGAGCTGGAATACAGGTATCGTTGCTGGTCGTGGTTTCATTGCTTTGGCTGCACAGGCGATGGGTCAGGGGGAACCTCTGGGCACCATGTTCGCATCCCTGTTCTTTGGTTTTGCCAGTGCCCTTGGCAATAAGATGGAAGGTATGCAGGGCTTCTCTTCCTTCCTGGTATCCGCAATTCCTTACCTTGCGACCATTATCGGTTTGATCCTCTATGCGGCAACACAGGTAAGACGTGTAAAACGTGTAAAGAATAACGGTAAAAAGAAAAATGCAGAAGCAAGATAATTTGAAATGACATTGTTTCTGAAAAAAGTCGGAACGTTTTACGCTCCGGCTTTTTCAAAAGAAAAAAATATTTGTGGAGGAAAAATTATGAAAAGAATTCCCATTATTCTGGATGGCGATCCGGGACATGATGACGCAATTGCATGGGTTCTTGCAAAAGGAAGCCCCATGCTGGATATCCGCGGTGTTACGTCTGTATGCGGTAATCAGACCATCGAAAAAACAACATACAATGCGCAGCGTATCTGCACATTGATCGATCTGCATGTGCCTACTGCTATGGGACGGCTCAGACCCTTGATCTCTGATCCCATTATCGCACCTACTGTGCATGGGGAAAGCGGTCTGGATGGCCCCGCATTGCCTGAACCCGATTTTGAACTGGAAGACATGGATGCAGTTTCCCTTATGGCAAAACTTATCCAGGAAAGTGATGAACCTATCACACTGGTTCCCACAGGCCCTTTGACAAACGTTGCGGCATTGCTGATGGCATATCCCGAACTGAAAGAAAAGATTGCACGGATTTCCCTTATGGGCGGCGGCGTGCAGTATGGTAACTGGACCCCTGCGGCAGAATTTAACATTCTGGTTGACCCCGAAGCTGCAGCTGTTGTGTTTGAATCCGGTATTCCTATCATTATGGCAGGTCTGGATGTTACAGAAAAAGCAATGATCTTCCCGGAAGACTTTGAACGGATTCGTGCCCTCGGCAATCGTGTGGCAGTGATCGTAGCAGACTGGCTGGAATTCTTCTATCAGTTCCATAGAAGTCTGGGCTACGAAGGCGCACCCGTACATGATGCGGTTGCAGTAGCAGCCCTTCTGCGTCCCGAAATCATGGAGTCTCAGGATCTGTATGTGCAGGTAGAAACAGCCGGAGATTTCTGTAAAGGTGCTACTGTGGCAGACTTTAACGGTGCTCTTGGAAAAGCACCCAATGCGAAAGTATTGATGGGTATTGACCGTCAGGCATTTGTAGACTTGTTGGTAGAAGCAATTGCGACTTATGGGGAGGGAAAAGCATGAATCGGATACCTGTAATCATTGACTGTGATCCTGGCGTGGACGATACCGCGGCACTGCTGCTGGCGTGTCAGATGCCGGAATTGGATATTCGCGCGGTAACAACCGTAGCCGGAAATGTTGGACTGGATAAAACAACAGCCAACGCAAAACGTGTACGCCATGCCATCGGCGCGGATTTCCCTATTTACTGCGGCGCAGATAAACCCATGTTCCGTGAACTGCATACAGCAGCAGAATTCCATGGCGCAGATGGTTTTGGCGGCGTAGAACTTCCCATTCCTGAGGATGTTTTGCCGGAAGAAAAAGCATGGGATGCTATTTATCGCATTGCTAAAGAATTGAATGGGGAATTGGTACTCATTGCCGTTGGCCCTATGACCAATGTGGGCATCGCTTTGGCAAAATATAAAGAGCTGCCTAAGCTCATCAAAAAGATTGTTATCATGGGCGGCGCTGCCATTGGTGGCAATGTGACTCCCGCAGCCGAATTTAACATTTATGTAGATCCCGAAGCGGCAGATATGATGTTCTGCTGCGGGATTCCTGTACATATGTGTGGTCTGGATGTGACCATGAAGGCTTACATAACACCGGAAGAACTGGAAGAAATTGCGGCATTTGGTACACCACAGGCAAAACTGTTCCATGATGTCCTGCAGAAAGGCTTGGAAAAATATGTTGGCTGGGGTAAACCCGGTGCTGCACTCCACGATCCTGCGGCGGTACTTTATACCGTTTATCCCGAAATGTTCACAGCGGAAGAAGCTGGTGTCCGCGTAGAAACAAAGGGGCCCCTGACTGTTGGCAAAACAGTGACAGACCTTTACAGCGATAAACAGTTTGATGATCATAATGCTTTTGTTGTAACAAATGTAGACAGAGAAGCTTTTATCGGCAAAGTCAAAGAACTGATTAAAAAATATTGAGATGGAGCGGTCTTCTGCATAGAAGGCCGCTTTTTGCATTTGATAGGAGGAGATTTTCTATGAAAAAAATTGGGTTTATTGGTATTGGTGTTATGGGATGTGCCATGGCAGCAAATTTGATGAAAAAAGGATATGAAGTGTCTGTTTATACCAGAACAAAGCAGAAAGCAGAAGTTTTGCTGGAAAAAGGCGCGAAATGGTGTGATACTGCTGCGGCCTGTGCCAAAGGGCAGGACGCTGTGATTACCATGGTCGGATTTCCAAAAGATGTGGAAGAAGTATATTTTGGAGAAGCAGGGATTTTTGCGGCAGCGGAACAGGGCACATATCTCATTGATATGACCACAACCAGTCCCAAACTGTCTGTGAAGATTTATGACGCAGCTAAGGAAAGAAATATGTATGCATTGGATGCGCCTGTCAGCGGCGGTGATACTGGTGCGAAAAATGGTACTTTGTCTATTATGGTTGGTGGTGATCGGGAAGCCTTCGATGCATGCTACGATATTTTTGCCGCTATGGGCACCAATATCATTTATGAAGGCCCGGCTGGCTGTGGTCAGCATACCAAAATGGCAAACCAGATTGCATTGGGCGGTGCTATCTCTGGTGTATGCGAAGCGTTAGCCTATGCGAAAGCAGTTGGTTTGGATCAGCAGACCATGCTGGACAGCATTTCCGCAGGTGCTGCCGGCAGCTGGCAGATGACCAATATGGCACCACGGATTTTAAAAGGCGATGATGCGCCCGGATTTTATATCAAGCATTACATCAAAGATATGCGAATTGCGGTGGAAGAAAGTGAACAGGTACAGCTGGATCTGAAGATGCTGAATTCTGTTTTGGAAATGTATGAAAAACTGGCAGAATCCGGTATGGCGAACCTTGGTACGCAGGCACTGTATCATTACTACCAAAAAGAAAAATAAGATTTTTGTCAGGAATTGTTTCCTTTTTTTGAACAGAAAGATATGCTATAATCAAGCCAGGAAGGAATTGCCATGGATATGGCAGATGGAAGCGTAAGAGAATTCGATAAGGGGGAATTCTATGGATACCGGTACAATTTTTAGTTTTATTGTAGCACTTTATGCGTCTTTGACCACTTGTGCTGTTCCACCATCGGATTTGCCTGTGCAGCAGCAAGAACCGACAGCTGTTGTAGCAAAACAGGAAACACAGGGACCGGCAGTGCCGGAAGTACAGCCCATTTATGATCCTGTTGCAACACCGAAACAGCCTACGGTGAATGCGGCAAATGTGGGTTATAATGACAAAAAATCCTGGTGGTTCCGCAGAAATGCCGATCATTTGCCGCCTTCTGCCCAGGATGAAATTGCCATTGGAAATTATGATGCTTATTATTTAGGTGATACCCAGCATAAAGTCATTTATCTGACGTTTGATGAAGGATACGAAAATGGGTATACTTCTAAAATCTTGGATATTTTGAAAGCCAATGATGTGAAGGCTGCATTTTTTGTTACAAAAAGCTATATGGAAGATCAGCCTGAATTAGTGAAACGAATGGTTGCAGAAGGGCATATTGTGGGAAACCATTCTGTGTCCCATCCCAATATGTCCGACTTGAGCAATGAACAAATTTTGGCGGAGCTGAATGGCTGTGCGGCTTATTATAAAGAACTGACAGGGCAGGAAATGCCGAAATATTTCCGTCCGCCAGAAGGCGTTTACAGCATTCGTTCTTTGGAACAGACAAAAGCAGCGGGATATAAAACCATTTTCTGGAGTTTTGCCTATAATGATTGGGATCCGAAGAATCAGCCAGGGACAAAGGCTGCCTATGATATGGTCATGAACAATTATCACAATGGGTCTATCATGCTGCTCCAATACAGAAGCGCTGGATCAGATGTTGAAAGATTTGAAGGCGAAAGGGTATGTATTCCAGACTTTGGATCAGCTTCCGCCGGCAACGTCCATCGGACAGTGATGATTCGATGTAAAATAGCAGAGCAGCAGTAGGTGCTGGTTCAGCAGACAACAAAAAAGCTGGAATCTTTTTTCAAGATTCCAGCTTTTATTATATTGACTAAGCTTTATTTGCCTTTTAAATTAAATACGATAATACTGCAAATGATGATGGCACCTCCAAGGAATGTACCGAGGTTGGGAATTTCCCGCAGAATCAGGAATCCCAAAATGGTAGAAAGCAGTGGGGTAACGAACATGAAATTGGTTACTTCACTGGTACGGTTGGCAAAAGACATTGCTTTGCCCCAAAGGAAGTAAGCTGCTGCACTGGGAAAAGCACCCAAATATACAAGCGCCAGAATATGGGACATGTCTGAAGCAGCCAATTGCTGGAATCCCTGTACAGACCAAAAGCCCAAAAGCAAGGCACCGAAAATCATGCTGTAAGTAACGATTTCCAACGCCGTATAGCCTTTTGTTGTAAGCAAACGGCTCATCATATTATAGCCAAAGAATACGAGGGCGGCGCCCATTGTCCAGATCAAACCTACATTGATAGAAAAAACACCATCCCAAAGCAAAAGCACCAAAACGCCGATAAAGGCAGTGGCAATGGAGATCCAGCCTATGGTTTTGATTTTTTCATGATAAACCTTTGCACAGCCAATTGCTGTCAAAATGGGAGTGAGGGCCACAATGATACTGGATGTTGCAGAGGTCAGGGTTTGAATACCTGTGTTGAAAAAGATCATATAGCCTGTGAAGCCCATGGCACCTGCCAGTATGAAGTAGGGGATATCCTTTTTTGCCGGGATACGGATATGGCTGCATTTGCCAATGATGATTAAGAAAATAGCGGCAATACTGCAGCGCAGAAATCCCAGAGGATTGGATGTAAACTGTTCCTGCACGACCTTTGTCAAAGGAAATGCGGATGCCCATAGCAATACAGTACAAAAACTTAGAAGAAAAACTTTATGTTTTGCTTGCACGATAATTCCCTCCTTTTATTGCTTATACTATACAACGAAATATGGGGAAGTACAAGAGAAATGTAAAATATTTTTTACGGTTGTTCGTTATTTTTTGTATACTGGGGAAATGGATAGCATGCTTATTTCGACTTTGAAAGGGAAAGGCTGCTGTAAGAACATAATAGATAAGAGTATCATAAGAATTTGGTATCAATAAAATTTATTTCTCAAATGGCTTTTGTCTAAAGAAGCGTTTTTGCATCTGGCTGAGAAAAGGGAACTGCGCCTTGATACGCTGCATTGTTGATTGTAATAAGCTACGAAAAAACTGAAGAAAGTATTACTGCCCCGATTTGTATTGTCTTTACAAAACGGGGCAGTTCGTTTTCAGAGATAAATTCTGTGCTGTCAGAGCATTGTGTCATTCTGAGGCAGCAAAAGTGTATAGTTGGAATGCTGGAAAATCACATCTGCATCTGCTTCTTGTGATGCGGATTGTTTTGCGGACGCTTCTACATGGATGTTCTGGTCTTTTTTCAAAGTGCCTGGCCCGGTTACAATCGCGATATAGCTGGCAAAGACGCAGATCACACCAATAATGGCAGCTGCAATGAGAATTGGTTTCCAATTGGTTTTTTCAGACTCTTCAGATTCATCGTAATCATCGTAATCTTCAAAGTCATCAAAATCCTCATCATAATCGTCCTCATCTGTGATGTCTGATTCTGCTGCGTCCATCTCGCTGTAAGAGGATTCCTGCTGAGGATCTTCCGGTGCTGTGATTTCTTCAGAAAGGGAAACTTCTTCCAATGTCCAGTCAGCAAAAAATTCCGACGGCAAAGGGGTTCCGTCCATGGGACAGAAATTTTCTTTTTTCCAAATGATATGTCCACAGGTAGGACACTTGGGAATTTTTTTCCCACATTGCTCACAGAAGTTTGCATTTTCAGAAATTTCATGCTTACAGTAAGGGCAGTGCATAGTTTCTCTCCTTTATCATGTGCATCAGATTGGTGATGGTGTCATGGTGATGGTTTCTGGATTTTTATACAGAATGACCATGGTCGGATATTTGCTTTTGTTGCATTGCTTGGAAAAAATAATAAATATAAATGGAATATACATATATTTTACATGTTAATTCAAAGGTGTGCAATATACTTCTGCAATTATATAGAAAAAATTACCATTTCTGGGTTTTTTGATAGGATTTATTTCATTGGATGTAAAATATAATCATTACAAAAGAAAAAACCGCCAAAAGGCGGCAAGAGTCTGTGCTTTAAGCTGGAAAGGCATCCAGAATAAATGCCAGAATCATCATCATCAGGAAAATCCACACATAAGCGAAAAAACCAATGGCAATAAAACGGATCACCGGATTGCGATGGCGGCAAAGGGGGAAATAGTACCAAATGCCTCTGTAATTCCCCAGCCAAAGCGTCAGGGAAAATAGCATCAGAAAGCTGATGATTTGGTAAGGAATCAATCGAATGCCAACTACATTGTCCGATTCCATAAATAGGCAGCCAATTACAAGACAGAAATACCAGATAGAAGCTGCAATCATATATCCCTTTTTTCTGCTGCGAAAACCCGGCAGAGCATATCCTTGGTATTTTTCAGGAATTTGCAGTTGTTCCAATGTGAGGAGAGGCTTCTGTATTTTTTCAATAGCTTTTTGGAGCGAAGCAACAGAATCATAACGGTTTTTCGGATCGATTTTGATGCATTTGGCAATGACACCGGAAAATTTCCCTGAATAGTTTCCTTCTCCCGGTAGGTCACCAGTCAGCATTTTGTGGAACAGCACACCCAACGCATAAATATCAGCTGCCGGTGCGGAAGGGGAGAAGCCATATTGTTCCGGTGCGGCGTATCCGGCCGTACCAAAGAGGACAGTATCTTGGGAACGCTCAGGATGATAAGTTTTTGCGGAATTAAAATCCACCAGAATCAGTCTGCCATCATAAGTCAAAATCAGATTGGATGGTTTCAAATCACGATGAATCATGGGAGGATGCTGCTGGTGCAGCGGCTGTAAAATCCGGCAGATGCGCAGAATATAATCTGCTGCTTTTTCTTCTGAAAATGTACCTTCTTTGGCAAGGATTTCCTCCAGAGAATTACCGGAAATATATTCTTCAATGACATATAAGGTGGTGTCTTCTTCAATCAGCTCTTCAATCTTGGGTGTACCCGGAATTTTTTGGGTCATCAGATACTGAAAAACCTGAAGATCATATATGGACAGCGCTTTTTTTACAAAAATTTTTCCGGTTACCGTGTGTTGTACCAGACGAATGTTATGGGCTGTGTCAATTTCAGCAATTTCTTTATAGAATGATAAACGCAGGCGAGTTTGTAATTCCATAAGTTCACCTCAAAATGAATCACTATTGTTTCAAAATGTGAAATGCAGTATAATTTTACTACAATGGACAGGCTTTTGTAAACAGGAGTGGGAATATGGAAGAAAAAAGTACATCGAAGTTGATGGAGATTTTGAAACATACCAAGAAAACGGAATTGGCGGCACTTCAAGATGATTTGACGGTGCAATCGCATAGCTTCATTACCTATATGGATCGGTTAATTGAGCAAAGGAATCTGAAGCGGCAGGATATTTTTCAAAAAGCGGATATGCCCCAGAAGTATGGATATAAATTGCTCAATGGGGAAAGTCATACCAAAGATCGGGATAAATTGCTGCGGATTTTTATTGCCATGGGAATGAATCTGAAGGAAGTGCAGCGTGCATTGGCATTATATGGAATGCCGGGGCTATATCCTAAAAAACGGAGAGATGCCATTTTCATCATTGCTTTCAATGAGGGGATTTCCTCTGTGGATACGGTCAATAGCTGGCTGCGGGAATATGGAGAAACAGAACTGACCAGAAGCGCAGATTAAAACTCCCCTAAATCGGGGGAAAAATCAAGAGGCTTTTCCTTTATACTGAATTTGCAAATAGCAAAAAGCAAAAGGAGGGAGCCTATGAATGATATGGAATTGGCAGAAATTCTGCGCGGTATGTACAACAATGCCAGACGGAATGAAGCGGTGTGCCAGGTCAATCTTTTTGGTATTCTTTATGCAGAAGAACTGAAAAACAGTGGCTGTACCATCAAACATATTGTGGAGCTCTCTGGAATCCAGTCCGGTTATGTTTCTGAAATCAGTAAAGGAATCAAATTATCCAGATATGTGGTTCCAAGAGGCGATCAAGAATGAGTTTGCCTTCCTTTTTGTGAGAGGTTATTTGCGGAAAACAAATGGAAAAAGGGAGGAAGTAACATGAAAACAGCAAAATTGGTCATTGGGATCCTCAGTATTGTACTGACCATGGTGGTTTTATTCCAATCTTGCGCGGCCACGGTGGGGGATGCGTTGGCAAATGAAGGAGGAACCAGCGGTGGTGTGGGAATGGCTGTGGCACTGCTGATGCTGGTGGCAGGTATCGTAGCCATTGCGGCAAGAAATAGCCGCGGAGGCAGCTTATTCTGTATCATTGCCTATGCTTTGGCAGGTGTTTTGGGACTGACTGCACATGGCATTTTCCAGGATTTGATCGTTTGGGGAAGTTTGTGCCTGATTTTTGCACTGATTTTCCTCATTGGTTTGATTAGAGAGAAACGGGCATAACTAAATGCGCCTAAAGCAGTAAATGAATTGGAGAATCACAGAGAACTTTGGACGTCCTCTGTGATTCTTTGTTTATGGAGATTCTTTGATAATAGGGTGGAAGAAAATCAAATGTAAAATGAACGATAGCATACATTTTATTTTCTGTTGTGACATAGGATGTTTTTAGGAAAAAGTTATGAGAATAAATTTTGTTAGATGTTGGAGAAAGAAGTGCATAGGACAGCATCGTATTTTGATTCTGCTCATGATGTTTTTTATTGCGTTTTATGAGAAATTGTGATATAGTATTATAGGTATTTGCCCAATGATACTGTTTTATAAAATGAAAAGTGATTCGTAAGAAACAGGTCGCTGGTTGTAGATAAGGATAGTCCATCAGATATGCCGGAATAACTCAGTCGGTAGAGTAACTGATTCGTAATCAGTAAGTCGCGTGTTCGAGTCACGTTTCCGGCTCTTTGCAAAAAACGGTTAAAACCTTAGGTTTTAGCCGTTTTTTTCATGTCCAAAATGTTTCAGATGGATTCGGAAAACCTCGCGCCCTGTTTCTATATCGGTGGTCAGAAACCTTCTGATGAACTCGGTGGTCATGCCTTGTAAAAAGAGCTGTGCCACAGAAGAAAACAGAAAACGATGAAGGAACATTTTCTGGAAAGATTCCAGTTTCTCCTGTCCCACGAGAACTTTTATTTTTTCCTCTGTCTGCCTGAGGTCTATGATGTCCACACTGATTCCGGAGGAAAGTGTCTTTTCCTGTATGAAGTTTTGGAATGCCTGCTCCAATAAGGCGTCTGCATGGGATAACAGCCAGAGCATTTGTCGTGTATGGATTTCCTGACAGGCAAATGTTTTTTCTGCTTCTGCATCAGAAATGCTCTTCATTATGGCAATCATGGCTTCTGAAACTTCATCTTGTAAGCTGACAAAATCAATCTGTGCAATCAAACGAAAGCAGAGAGAAAGATAATGATCCAGCAGGTATCCCTTCGTCCCAAGGCTTTCCTTTAGGTTTTGTGCTGACTGAAAGAATGCTGAGAATGTTGGGGTGCTTTCGTCAGGTGAGGAGAGATATGCTTCGAAAATATCCATAAGATAATCACCTTTTAGAATGTAATATGCTTTGTGGTATATAAACTCTTATGGAATCAGAAGTCAAGTGATTTATTAGACCATTTCCCATTCTCCTGTAGTAGGATTTTTTGCAATCAGCAATTTGTAATCATCATATAGCAGAACATAGATTTCTTTGCATTCGGGAGAGAGGGGAAGATCAAATTCACTTTTTGCGCCAATGGAGCCGTTGACGCCTCCAAACGCAGAATAGAATTTTAACATCATTTTTTTGGGATCATCAGATACATTTTTTACACTTCTCGTATAACCAGCAGAGGTAGCAATGGAAGTTTGGATGGTCATGCTATCCTGTTGTTCTGAAACCTGAAAATCGGTCACAACAACGTTTGTGGCAGGCAAAAAACCAACTCCAAAGTAATAGGCACAGCCTAATAACAAAAGAACAACAATGATAATGCTCAATTTCTTTTTCGTACAGAGTCCCCCTTTGATGTTTTTGCTAGCCCTTTCATTTTTCATGTCATCTCTCCACACTCGTATGATTTCTTTTGCTGTCTTGCCTTTATTTATTGTGTTATCAATCATAAAAACAATTTCTGATGGATTTTACAAATAAATACAATATTAAATTTTATTTGGATAAGTGTGATATATATACTTTTGTTCCCAAACATTATCTGTCGTGTTACTGTATTCTGAAATCTTGCAGTCATTGAAAAGGTCATCTGCAATTTCAAGGATAATTTCTTTTAACTCTAGGTTATCAAGGAATTTCTGAAGGATTGCGTCTATTCCTAAATGTGCCCCCAAGATGTTCCCAGTGACAGAACCAGTAGAATCGCTGTCTCCGCTATGGTTAACAGATGCGATGATGGCTTTTTCAAAATCGTGCTCATATTTTAGAGAACAGTAAATGGCAATGGCTAGTGTTTCTTCTGCTACCCAACCTTCACCGAGTTCCTTGATGGCATCCAAATCTCTGATTTTAGGATCTGCGGAAAGTGTAATGGCTCGATCCACTAATTCTGTCAAGCGATGTAGATGTTTCGCTTTGGGGAATAGGGTGGACATTGTTCTTTGGGCATCTTTTACGGCATCTAAAACAGATATGCCAGAATGGTGTGATAATAGATGTATCATGTGGACAAACATTGCCGCAGGGATATAGCCTAATTCATGTCCATGGGTCAGAGCTGCTGCTTCAGCACCAATCATATCAATATCTTTGATGGTGTATCTATCATCTTCAAAGTAAAGACCAACAGGGGCAACTCTCATAATACCACCACAGCCTTTGCTGTTGTTTTGAGGATTGGATGTAGAACCCAATCTGTTTTCTAAAAGATATGAAATACAAGTGCGTCCAGGTTCACGACTATGATTCATTTCTGGAATATTGTTGAGCCATGCATACTGAGGAGCTTCCAACTTGAAATCTTCAGCCAACTGTGTTTTCAGCCAGTCCTTATAGCATAAGGAAATATAATGCGGATAGGGAGCCATGATACCTCTTGTCATTTTTCTTGTTGTTCCAAGCAAAAGACCGTTTGCCGTAAACAATGTCATTTGTGTATCGTCAGAAATTTCAGCAATACCATTCACGAGAGTATATTCCGTGATACCAGCAGAACCATAAGTTCTGAAAATCTCAGAGTCTTTCATAAATTCAACAGCGTAACCAAGGGCATCTCCAACGGCACCGCCTATCAAACATCCACGAATTCTATTGATATCTTTCATATACCATCCATCCTCTTTGCAATTCTCTAAAACTGGTAAGTAAGGATTTTTATTTCTTCAGCCAATCCTTAAATTCCTCCAGTGTCATCTCCCCACGATCACACAATTCTTTCTGTTGTCTTGCTTTCTCAGACCATGCGTAAAAATCTTCCTGAGAGATTTTTTTGCTCTTGATCCATGCGAAACGCTTCTTATATTCCCGTCTGTAAACTTTGAATATCTCATCATCCTTTTTCTTTCTTTCCCAAAGATAGGACGCCCCCAAATCTCTGCATGTCCTGCCCATGTCATCAATGGGGCGGGAGCAGTATTCCGTATCGGTTCTGCCACGGATGGCAAAATATTTCTGGCAGTTCTTGCATTTTCTGATGGGCTGTTCTCTCTTGATGCATTCCCGCAGGATATAATCAATGACATCATAAATGCTTTCTGGATAGAGCACATCTGTAAAAGCCCGATCTTCCACCATTTCATATCTGATATTCAATTTCTGAAAGCGGAACAGCTTCAAAGAATCATCCTGATATTTCTTGAAATGGCTTGTCAGCCGTTCGTTGACAGTCCCTTGAGATAAATCTCTGTCCAAACAGTTGTCGAAAATATCTCTGATCTGACGCTGTATCTCCACCGCTTCCGAAGGAATCCAAGTCAGTTGTTTTCTCGGCAGCAGATCAATGATGTTTTTGAATTCCTGTTCTTCTGCCTGACGGAATCTCTTTTTCCAAACATGGTATGTGATTTCGAAATAGGGGTGTACCTCTGCCATATCATGGAGAAAGTCCAAAACGCTTCTGGCGTATTGGGCATCTTTTTTCTGGTAGAGGTTTTCAATATCCCGCCCCAGTTGTTCAAATGCGCCCATAAGGGTTTGGAAATCCACATACAGAAAATCGATTAGACTATCAGGAAACTGATATTCTTTTTTCAACGTATATTCTTTTGTTTCTGTTACGAAGTTTTCCTGTCCCTCTAACAGATAGACTTTATATTGCAGATCATCAGCCATGGTCATTTTCCTTTCAAAATAAAATTAGACAGAACTATAATATTATTATAAATGTGTCTTGACAAAAAAGCAATGGCGTGTTACATTTTAGTTATAGACTTATAAAAATAATATTTTTGATAAGTCTAAATATTTTTGAGATATGAATGAGGAGGTGGTGTTCCAATGCCCATATCAGATTCCCATAAAAATTTCATAGGAGAGGAGGTGTTATGGTGTTATGATGAAACCGCTTCAGGTCATGAGTGGCGAGGAACTCATGGATATGGATTACAAACCCATCAAGTTTGCGGTCAGAGAATTTCTACCCCAAGGACTTGCCATACTTGCTGGTGCCCCTAAGACAGGGAAATCTTTTTTCGCTCTTTGGCTTTGCCTTTGCGTTGCGAAAGGGGAGCCTGTCTGGGACTGCGAAACGGCAAAAGGAACCGTATTATATCTCTGTTTAGAGGACAATCAATCCCGTCTGCAAAACAGAACCCTTACCATAACAGATGATGCACCTGCGAATCTGTTTTTTTGTTGGGAAGCAGCTTGCCTAGGAGAAGGGCTGGAAGAACAGATTCGAAAATTTTTATCAGAGCAGAAAGAAACAGTGCTCATCGTCATTGATACGTTGCAGTGCATCAGAAAACAAAGTCTGGATTATAGTTATGGGACGGACTATAAAGACATCCAATCTCTCAAAAAGATTGCTGATGAATACCAGTTGACCATACTTCTGATTCATCACTTGCGGAAACAGGAAAGCAAAGACGCATTCCACATGATTTCTGGTACGACAGGACTGCAGGGGGCAGCCGATACCATTCTTGTGATGACAGAAAACAAAAGGGGCAGTGGCTCTGTGAAGTTATCTGTTCTGGGGAGAGATGTGGAGCCGCGGGAACTGAAACTGGAACGGGATGAAAACAGTATCTGGATGAAAAAAGAGGATTCGCTGGAAAAACAAAAAGAACCCGTCGACGAAATCGTTTCCATCGTGGATGGGTGCATGAAAAAACATATTTTTCTTTCAGGCGAGCCAAGTGCATTGGCAGAGCTGTTCAGCAACGCTTCTGGAAAAACCATTTCCCATCTGACGCTCTTGAAACGATTGAAGAAAAGCTCTGCAGAGCTTCTGCGTTTGGGTTATGCTTTCCACACCAGAAGAAGCGATGGAAAAAGAATCATGGAAATTTCAAAAATCACATGGATGGAAGGAGAATAGGTAAATGAAAATAGATTTTATCAGTGACGGTAGTTGGCAGAAGAATCCTTCTACTGCCCCTGCCACAGAAAAAGACAGCAGATTGGAAAACCCTTTGAAATCAGGGAAAATATGGGTTTTCGAAAGATGTAAAAACGAAAAAAGTGACGGTAGTGACGTTTTTTGGGTGGGCTGGCAAAAAACTGACCCTGCTGACCCTGTCAGAGAGAAGGAAGGCGTTTGTCGGCGGCGTGACCGCCTGTGTGGCGATGAGAAACCGGATTGGGGGATGGATCGCCAGAGGAACAAAAGGGCAACGTGAGGGATTTTTGGGGAAATGTTGAGAATTGACAGTGAATGGCTTTCTTTGACCCTGTTGTAAAGCCCATTGGAAGGGCAAAAAAGATTGCTGGTTAAAGTGGCGGTGTCTTGTTCCGCCACGATTCCCTCCAATCTCCGCAGTGCGGAGATTGTTTGCCCCGAAAAACTGGTGTCAGAAAGAAGGCGCAGACGTCGGAAGCGGCGCTTTCCAGTGGGAAAAACTGCCTTTTCCCTTAGAAATTACGGGCTTTGTGCCTGACGTCGGTACCGACATCAAGGAGAGATGGAAGGGGGAGATGAGGATTGCAAAAGGAGAATACAAAACAGACATTTACTGTCCGGCTTTCGGAGGAAACAGCCAATCTTTGCGTGGCTGGTATGGCAATGGATGACTGCCGGAGCCGGAATGAATTTATTGAAAAAGCCATCAGATACTATGCTGGTTACCTTTCTGCAGAGAAAAACAAAGTGGTGTTGGGCGAGCAGATTCAGAAGGTTGTGGAGTCATCGGTGAAATCTTCTGAAGGCAGACTCTCCAATCAGAGTTTTCGTATGGCTGTGGAGTTGGCAAAACTGCAGCGGATCATTGCTTTTTATTTTCAAATGGATGAAGAAACATTGACGGAGCTCCACAATCTATGCCAGCGGGAAGTGAAAAGCATGAACGGAACTTTATCTCTGGAAGATATGATAAAGTAAAAAAATAGATGAAAGGATGGTGGCGAAGTCATGGCAAAAATCATTTTTACTGCACGATATGTGAAGAACATTTCCAAAGGACAAATGAAAAACTATGTAAAATACATCGCCACCAGACCGAATGCGGAAAGATATTCTCAGCCGATTTCTGATGAAGTTTCTGCACTCCAAAGGGAATGGATCGCAAAAGAACTGAAAAAAACTCCGAAGCGGAAAGAAGAATGTGCCACAGAATATCAGGCGTATGAAGAAAATCCAAACTGTCAAACAGCGGAAGATCTCATTCATAAAATCGCTGAGGTACAAATGTATCATGGAAATGATATGAAAAATTACGTGGGTTACTTAGCCAAACGCCCTCGGGCAGAGTTCACAGAGCAGGGGCATGCCCTGTGGAACGACAGAGATGAAAAGATTGATTTGCGGAAAGTCCAGAAGGAAGCGGCGGAATATCCGGGACGTATCTGGAACTTTGTGGTTTCTCTGAAACGAGAGGATGCCCAGCGATTGGGCTATGACAATGCAAAGGTGTGGAGAAATCTGGTCACGCAAAAATCTTTGGCAATGGCAAAAGAAATGCGGATCGAACCGGAAAATCTGGTTTGGTATGGTGCTTTTCATAACGAAGGTCACCATCCGCATATCCATATCATGTGCTATTCTAAAGACCCAAAAGAGGGCTATCTGACGAAAAAAGGCATTGAAAATTTGAGAAGTGCCTTCGCTCATGAGATTTTCCATGATGAATTTTATCATCTCTATGAGCAGAAAGATGAGATGCGGAAATGGATTCGGGAGGAATGCAGAAACCTTTTGGAGCGTTCCTTGTCTTTGGAACACAAAGAAAATCCTTATGCACAGGCATTGCTATTCACCTTGGCAAAGAACTTGCAGACAGCAAAACATAAAAAAGTCTACGGTCGTCTTGCCAAAGAGAATAAATTGCTGGTGGATGAAATCGTTTCGGAAATCAGTAAGGATAAAAAGATAGATTCTCTTTACCAGTCATGGCTGGATTTGAAAGACGAGGTCATATCTTTTTATGACGGCAAAGACTATGCTAGACATTCTTTTTCTGAGGAGCCAGAGTTTCGGAACATCAAAAATCTGGTGCTGAAAACGGCATTGGAAATCAGCAATAAGCAGATGGAAAACCAGCATCAAAAGCAAAATCAGATACAAAATGAAATCATCAGGAATCATTTGATACGGCTATTGAAAGAAGTCAGCAACATCGTTGTGGAAGATTATGAAAAACAGGATGCGGTCATCCAAACCGTTGACCGTAAACTGCGACAGAAAATTCAGGAGAAAAAAGAAGCCCATGGCATGAAAATGGGGTAATGCAGGAGGTGCTTTATGAGAAAGGTATCAAGGGTAATGAGTACCAAAGAAATCAGAGGGGTCAAATTTCATGTGGAAAGCTGCTTCAATGGGGACAAAGATATCACCGAAAAAGTAGCGGATATGATCAAAAAAGATTTTGAATCTGGTGCATATGACGAACCAGAGGAAGAAGATTCAGTAGATTGGGATATGGATTCACCGGCTATGTAGGGATATGATGTTTGGCTGAAAGAAGGTGATTTTATGGGAAATATCGCTGCTGCAATTTACTGCAGACTCAGCCAGGATGACGGCAACGCCGGAGAATCCAATAGTATCCAGACACATGATGTAATGTATAGAGGGTGGATTACACCAAAAAACATTACATCATGACTGGCGGCTCATTTGTGGCGAATGAAAAGACAGTTATGATAAAGGAGGGATGCCCTCAAACCTACCGTAACTGTCAACCACATTCCCACGAAAGGAGTCTTGTATGGAACTGACTTACACAAAATGCGGCGATTATCTCATTCCCGACCTTGTGTTATCGGACACCAAAGAGTACCATATCGGGAAATATGGCCGGTTGCGCCGTGCCTACCTAAAAGAACACCGGCCCATTCTGTATACCGATCTCATTGTCACTGAAAAGCTGTTTCCCCATTTGGAGGAAATTGACACCGCCTGCCGGGAGCGGCTGGAAATTATCGAAAAAGCCATGATGCAGCAAGAGGGCGTCACAGAAGCCCTGAAAGCTGCCGACCAGATGGCATGGGTGCGCTCCATGAACTCCATCCACAACAGAGCCGAGGAAATCGTCCTGGCTGAGCTGGTCTACTGTTGAGGGAGGGAACGCTATGATTTTGGAAGCCATGTATAACGGAGAGTTTTATCCCTGTGAAACGGTAGTGCCCACGTCCCCGGAATACCGCAAGGCGATCCAAACCTGTGCAGAGTTGATGGAGCAGCTATCCCAGCGGCTCAGCAAAGAGGACTATGCGCTGGTGGAAGAACTCCGGGCGCAGAACGCTATCGCCCAGTGTGAGGAAAGCGAGAGCCACTTCAAGTATGGCTTTCTGTGTATATGGTTATTCTGTCAGATCATCCGAAGTTTCCGCAACCAGCCGGTCAAAGTCGCTCTGATAGATCCGATCCTGCAAAACCCGGAACTTTTCAAACTCTTTCTCAGCAAAGGCTTTGGCAATGGCTGCGGTCACTTTGCCCTTGTTTTGCAAAATATCTTCCTCGTTGAACTGTAAAAATGCGTCAAGCCGCTTTACCCAATCGGCCATATACATGACATTCCCCCGGCGGGCCTGCCGTTCCGCATAGTCCAGGTACATGGTGACGATCTCGTTCAGGTTTCGCATTTCCGTTTCGTTCAGATAGTTTTTGGAAACGGTGACATCCGATTTGCGGATGCGGCCTTTGGGGGTGTTTTTCCAAGTGGTCAGCCCCATGTTGGGCTTGGTGCTGTCGGCACGGCCATATACAATCTCGGCGGCGGTATGATGGGTGACCGCATAGTGGAGCTTATTCTGCACCGTTGCGAAAAACTCCTTTGTGATGGGGCTTTCCACATCGTAGTCGGCGCTGCACTGGGAATAGATGTCCGTGATTTTCTGGTAAAATCTTCTCTCGCTGGCCCGGATGTCCCGGATACGCTCCAGCTGTTCCTCGAAATAATCCTTGCCGAAAAAGTTCTCCGGCTCCCGCAGCCGTGCGTCATCCATCACATAACCTTTGATGATGAACTCTTTTAACACCCGGTTCGCCCAAATGCGGAACATGGTCGCCTTTTTGGAGTTCACCCGATACCCCACAGCGATAATGGCGTCCAGATTGTAATAGTTGGTCTGATACCGTTTCCCGTCCGCCGCAGTTGTTTCCATTTTGGAAACAACTGAATTCTCGTTCAGTTCGCCGGATTCAAAAATATTTTTCAGATGCTTGGAAATGGCCGCTTTCTGTACCTCGAACAGCTCTGCCATTTTTGCCTGTGTCAGCCAGAGGTTTTCCTGAAAAAGCAGGATTTCCACCCGGACTTCTCCGTTTTCGGTCTTGTAAAAGAGGATTTCTCTGGTTTCATACGGGGTCAGTCCCTGTTCCTCATTCATTCTTCGTCACCTCCATCCATCCGGTTCTTTCCCCGGCTCTTGTAGACGTTGTACTGATTTTTGCACCGTGAGCTGCAAAAGGCAGCGTTGGACCGGCTGCCCAGGAACACCTTCTGGCAGTGCTTGCACAGGCGCAGGGGCTGGTCACCATCCACCAGCATGAAGCTGAACATCATCTGGATACCCAGCAGCAGGGAGTGAAAATCCCAGTAAATGGTGGGCTTATCCAGCAGCTCAATGTGGTAGCTGGGGGCAATCCCACCAAACGCAGCCATGGCCTTGCGATACAGCCCCCGTGCGTCCTCGTCGATAGAATCATAGTCATTGTAGTACAAAATGGCGGTGGTCAGCGTAAAGGCCCAATCCTTGAACTGCTGAGCAACCCAGTCGTAGGGTTCCGCATATTCCCGCTGAAAGCTCATATTCTTCGCCATCGGCTCGTCCATGAACGTCATGGT
>ENA-ORUU01000576-ORUU01000576.1-human-gut-metagenome-genome-assembly--contig:-NODE-576-length-27027-cov-2.91302_pt1 | contig 27027 bp, 30 predicted proteins | sample MGYA00242085_ERZ509221 | MGnify/ENA primary metagenome ERZ509221 (study PRJEB26280, sample SAMEA2338809) | human gut metagenome | biome: human gut; feature: human-associated habitat; material: faeces... | reverse complement strand
GTATAAAATTTTCAATGTTCTTTTAATTTAGCCTTGACTTTTTATTTGCAGGCTATACTATTAGTATATACAATCATTATAAATAAAATATGACGAAAGTCTTTCTTTTTTTTGAATTTTCTAAAATCCATTGACAGAAAAGTGTATGATTGCTATCATACAGTTAAGAAGTGTATGACAAGCATAGTACACTTGAAAGGAGGTGACAGACGGTGGTGAATTTTTCTGATCTGCAGCTGCATGATATGGAGCCGGTTTATGTGCAGATCGTTCGGCATTTGAAACGGGCCATATTTCTGGGGGAAGCGGCTGTGGGAGAAAGCCTGCCTTCCCGAAGGGAACTGGCGGCGCAGCTTTGCATCAATCCCAACACAGCCCAGAAGGCCTTTCGCCTTATGGAGGAAGAAGGTCTTATACAAACACCGAAAAACGCGGCTAGTACAGTTTTTTATGACGAAGAGACATTGGGCAGAATCCGACAGGAAATGACGGGGGATTTGGTGCGGCAGTTTGTGGCGGAAGCCAAGGAAAACCGTCTGACGCTGGCAGAAGTGATGAAAATGGTAGAGGAAGCATGGCAGGAAAGAGGGTAAGACGTATGAAACAAACAGCATTGCTCAGTGGATATGTGTTTCAGTGGAATATGAAAAAAGGTGGATGGGCCGTTTATGTCCTTTCCATTCTGGCAGGGGTCATCAGCGCCGTTTATCGGGGATACGCAGGAATGCCGGGAGAAACATCTTCTTTCCGGGCAAAAGGATTTCTGCCCTATGAGATCATCATTGACCAGAGTCTGATTCCCATTTTTTCTGCGTAGGACTTCTGGCGCTGCTGTTTTTGCAATATATGCGGCTGCGGCAATATCGCAAGGAAGGTAAGGGCATTTATACATTCCTGATACTGCCCATGAAGGGCAAGCAGGTGGCAGATGCTTTTCTGTTCCAGGCTTTGGCAATGGTATTTCTGTATTATGCTCTGTGGCTGGTGGTTATCGTGGTCATGTATTTCCCCATGATGCATTGGATGACCAGCCTGGCGGCAAAACAGGAATTTCTCATGGACGACGGCACCATTTTGACAGGCATTGATGCCGCAAGGAATAACGGATTGTTCCTGGCATTTCTGCGGAGCGATTTTCTGGGCATCGTTTATAGTCTGGATTGGAAGATGATGGTGTATGTGCTGTGTCTGCTGTTTTTCCTGGCAGTCTGCGCGGTTTATCTGGGATTGCAGAAGTATTCTGTTATCACCGGGGGGTTAATCATAGCGATAGGTATTTTAGAGCCTTTGAATTTGTATCAGGATCTGTATTTGGCGCGCCAAAGAAATGATCCGGAACAATATGTCTGGGATCTGCTGATCCTGATCCTTTTGATTAATATGTTCTCGCGTATGCGGAAAGATTTTCAGGAACCGTCTGCAAGGTAGAAAGGGGGAGGCAGTATGAAAAAATGGAAGATCTATTTGCCGCTGCTGTCCCTTTGCGGCGCATTGGCAGTAACGGGAGGCATCTGGGGCGCCATGTGGGGCAGTACTTGGAATGGACAGATGGAACTGACCCATCTGGAGGGGGATGAGAGCGCACTGGCGGATTTTCAGATTGACGGTTTCATTACGGATGTGAGAAATGGATGGTATTTTTCCATTGTGGACGGCACATTGCAGAAAAAATCTTTTTCCATGACCAATGAGGATGCTTTTTTTGATTATGGTCAAGTCAGGGGTATATGGAAAGACGGGACAATGGAGTTTCGAAATGGTAGCGTGAACTTTCAGCCATGGGCGGACAGCGAAGTGGAAACCGCAGAGGTGACCGATTTCAGCCAACTGTGGAAAGATGGGAAGTTCCCCAGTGAGCTTTATGATGGGGACGGTGAGGCTCATGTAACAACGCATACTTTCGAAAAAAGTCAGGCTGTGCTTTGTGTAGACATGAAGGCGGAACAGACGAAAGGGAAGGGGCTGTATAGATGGAGTTATGAAATCCCGACGAATATGCAGTATATACCCGAGGAACCCTTTGTGAATATTGTAATTAATGATGAAAACAACGAAACTTCGGAAATCAATGATCAGGGAAATGAGATAGAAGTTGTCAGTGTATGGTCGCAAAGTCAGGAAATGCTGTATGCGACACTGAAGACCAATGAAAAATGCAGAGGCAGTATTGGATTATATTGCTTGGGGCCGAAAGAAGAAGAATCCTTTGGAGATGAAGGCAGCACCGGACGTCCTACACGGACGGAACCTGTTGCCACGTTGGCGGAAATCCCTGTCAGTGAAAATCGCTGGTTATTGGGATTGGAAGATGTGGGCGAAGGTCTGCTGGTGTTCATTGGGGAATCGGATGGCGTGACACTGGAACTGTACGGTTATGACGGGACACTGTTGGATCGTCTGAAAGAACAGACAGAACAGCCAGTGGAAGAACTGGAAAAGAGCAGCACCAAATGGGAGAACGGATATGGGATTTATCTGACGGCACTTCATAAACTGGATGAAGATGCGTATTTCATTCATGCATGCAGAGGGTATTGGGTTGCAGACGGAAAAATCCAAAATGTTTTTCAGTGGGAAGATGAGAAATTATATGGCACAGAGGTGGCTGTTGGAAAAGAACAGGTATTGATGCTCCAGCATATTTCTGGTGATTTGGGAGAACAGTGCAGTTTTCTGGGAAATATGACACTGTGTGGTCTGGATTTGAAGGTTTACGATATCAAGGATGACCCAGCTGGCAAACTGGTATATCACGGAGAAATGAAAACAGACATAGACGAAGATGTGTTGGCGTATTTCAGCCGTTTTGATACACGGGAAAAGGAAACACCTGTGGGAAGGCAACAGGCAAAGATGTATGGAATGACGACACGATCCATACTTGTGGAACGGATAGAGGGCAAGGAAGGAGCGGTGTCATGAAAAAATTATTGGTTCCGTTGATTTTGATTTGTGCGCTGCTGGTGCCAGTGGGGATGCTGGGGGGCATCTCCTGCCTTTGGAATCTGGAAACATTGTATGTACAGGATATCTATGGCAATCGCTCGGCATTGCTTCCCTATACCGTGACAGGAAACTTGGGAGATGATGTGCATAACCTTTCTTTTACGTTGTCACAGGGGAAGATGCAGAGGGACGTTTCCTTTGGAAGGGCAGAAGAAACACCGCCAGAAAAAGAAGAATGGAAAGCGGAGATTGGTGGAAGGGAACAATATGTGCGGTTGCAGTTTGGTGAACGGATCCTGCTGCCCACAGAGGATGCGAAAATCATCGCTGACGCAGGACTGCCTGACACCCGGCCTGAAATAGAGCAGGCAGTGTGGGAAAGATTCTGTCAGTACAGGAAGAACCTCTTTTCGAGAGAGGAACCTGTTTTTCCCACTGGAAGCATACAATACGACAAAGGGCAGACCTATATGCAGCAGGACATCATTTTCCATGAACAGCCGAACATGAGAGAAAGTGTCGTATATCGCGTCCATGAAGATGGTATTCAGGAATTAAATGGCACAGCTTACCGCAGTGTCTGGGTACCTTTTTCTTTGCCCTATAAGGGAGAAGTGACTATGGAATGGACAGCGGACGGCAATGTGGATTATGAGATGGATGAGCAGAAAGTGCATTTGTCCCATGTAGTACCAGTCGGGACAGTGCTGGATGGCAAGCTGTATCTGACAGGACGGGTGTCCTATGCGTACAGAGAAGGCATCATCGGCATTTACGCTTATGACCTTCAGGAACTTTATGATGCAGGTGCTCCCTATAATACCCAGAAACGTATGGAGCCGGAAATGATTTTTGGAGAAGATGTAGTGGATGCCCACCAGTGGGTATTGGGTATAGAAGCGGTGGGTGACCATCTGCTTCTGGTGAAAAGAAATGACAGTACTGTCATTTTGGAGACCTATGACAAAGCAGGCAGAATGCTGGACAGTGCGGAAGTCAAGACAAAGCGAGATGTCTATGAATATACCCTTTCCCAAAGTGTGTGGGAAGGCGGAAATGGTGTTTTGTTTACATGGGGTCAAGGCAGCATCGGCAATGATTTTGAATTGATGGAAACATCCAGTATTTCTGTTGACAGCCAAGGGAAAATCAGCCATAACTTTACCGTTGCTGACAGTCCGTGGATAGGGGCTGTTTGTGGCAAAGACAGTTTTCTGACGCTGGAGGAGGAAGAAATGAATGTGCCCGGCGGTTCCGATTTCTTTTATCGGGGGGACATTGTACCGAAACAGTATTTCCTGACGGTATACAGCAAGGATTTCAAAAATGTTCTTTATCGTGGAGAACTGGTCACCGATAGGGCAGACGATACCAAAGGGATTTATGGCGCCTTTCTGACAAAAGGGAGTTATCAGCATGTGGGTAAAAAATATTTGGTATCTGACACATGGCAGTATATTTCCGGTAGAAGAAGCTTAAGTGACTTAGAGATGACTTACGAGGGGGCAGTGACATGATTGAAGGCAAACATATCTTTTTTACATACGGGAAACCGGAAACAGATCCCAATCCTGTACTGAATTATGTGGATTTACAGATTCCCGATGGGCAGATCGTAGGGCTCTTCGGGGAGAACGGCGCCGGAAAGTCTACGCTGCTGCGGCTTATGGCGGGGCTTCTGGTGCAGAAGGATAGCGGCTGTCAGATTTCGCTGGATGGAAAGCCTGCCACAGAGGTAAGAGGAGAGGTTGCCTGCATATTTGAAGAAGGTACTTTCCTGCCGGATCTGACACCGAAGCGGTATGGGGATTTTCTGGCGGATTTCTTCCCTAAGTTTGACAGAGCCTATTATGAAAAGCTGGTGAAATTTTTCAAGCTGGAGGAGAAGGCGGCAAAGCATATGTCACGGGGGCAGAGAGCAAAGCTGGAGATTGCCGCGGGTCTTGCCAAACGGACAAAATATATCTTCATGGATGAGCCGTTTTTGGGAAAAGACGCTCTGACAAGGCAGGATTTTATGAAAATTCTTTCCGGCAGTTTGACAGGGGAAGAAACCCTGATTCTGGTCACCCATGAACTGGAGGCTGTGGAAACATTCATTGATCGGGCATTGGTGATCCACAAAGGGAAATTGGCGGCGGACGTGGAAATGGACGACCTTCATCACGAAGGGAAAAACCTGATGGTGCTGCTGAAAGATACGGTGGGCTATGATGAAAACGCCTATCGTGATCTCTTTGCAGAGGAATGAGATTTTTTGACGGCATAAAAAGAGAGAAAAAGAGAGTGGAAAAAGCATCTGATAAACGGATTTTTTTCTACTCTTTTTCTTTTTAGGGATACTTTTTGATGGTGGGTGCAAAAATGACAGAACCTTTGAAAAATTTTGGTATAAATGTGACGAAAAAATATTTCATATAATTTCTCTAGGATTTGCTGCCGCCTTTATTGACATGGGTTTGGGGCTATGCTATACTCTTTCATGTTAGTTATGGTTTACTTTTTTAGATGAAGATAGATATGAGGTAGAAAATATGACATTGCATCAATTACCCATTGGACAGTCCGCCATCATCACCAAGGTGGGCGGCGAAGGGGAACTGCGCTACCGTTTTCTGGATATGGGACTGATTCCCAAAACAAAAGTAACGGTGACAAAAGTGGCTCCCATGGGTGACCCCATCGAAATCAGGCTTAGAGGCTATACCCTGACCCTGCGGGTGGAGGACGCCAAAAACATTGAAATTACACAAGAGGGGGTTGACCTATGATTTTTGCATTGGCAGGCAATCAGAACTGCGGGAAAACCACTCTTTTCAACCAGCTGACAGGCTCTAACCAGCATGTCGGCAACTTTCCCGGGGTAACCGTAGACCAGAAGGTTGGGCAGATGAAAAGTCAGCCAGACTGTTCTGTGGTGGACTTGCCGGGGATTTACTCTCTCAGACCTTATACAAACGAGGAAATCGTTACAAGAGATTTCCTGTTGAATGAAAAGCCTGACGGCATCATCAACATCGTGGATGCCACCAATATTGAACGAAATCTGTACCTGACATTACAGCTCATGGAAATGCGGATTCCCATGGTTTTGGCATTGAATATGATGGATGAAGTCCGCAACAACGGCGGTACCATCAACGTGGAAAAAATGTCTGAAGCCCTGGGCATTCCCGTTGTTCCCATCAGTGCTGCCAAAAACGAAGGTATCGAAGAACTGGTGCAGGCGGCAGTTCGTGTGGCAAAGGAAAAACGGACTGCAAAGGTCATTGACTTCTGTAAACAGGGGCCTGTCCATCGTTGTATCCATTCCGTTTGTCACCAGATTGAAGACCATGCGGAAAAAGCTGGCTTGTCCGTGCGTTTTTCCTGCTCCAAACTCATCGAAAACGATACCCGTATCGTGGATATGCTGCAATTGAGCCAGAACGAATTGGAACTGGTGGAACACAGTATCATCGAAATGGAAGCGGAAGCGGGTATGGACAGAAATGCTGCGCTGGCAGGCATGCGCTATGACTTCATCGAAAGCGTTTGCGCCGATACGGTTATCAAATGCGAGGAAAGCAAAGAGCATATTCGTAGTGTGAAAATCGACAGCATTCTGACACACAAGTATTTTGCTATCCCCATATTCATATTGGTGATGTTTCTGGTATTTTTCCTGACATTTAACGTGTTCGGGGCAGTGCTCAGTGATCTGCTGTCCATGCTCATTGACGATATTACGGCATTGGTAGACAAAGGTTTGACGGCTTACGGCATCAACCCTGTGGTACACAGCCTGGTTATCGACGGTATCTTTGCAGGTGTGGGCAGTGTTCTCAGCTTCCTGCCCATCATCGTGGTACTGTTCTTCTTCCTGTCTATTTTGGAAGATACAGGCTATATGGCAAGAATTGCCTTTGTCATGGATAAACTCCTCCGTAAGATTGGTCTTTCCGGCAGAAGCATCGTGCCTTTGCTGGTAGGCTTCGGCTGTACGGTGCCTGCGGTTATGGCAAGCCGTACCCTTTCTTCGGAACGTGACCGCCGTATGACCATCATGCTGACACCTTTTATGAGCTGTTCTGCCAAGATTCCCATTTACGCAGTCTTTGCGGCAGCCTTTTTCCAGAAATACGCGGCACTGGTGATGATCGGCATGTACCTGACAGGTATCATCATCGGTATCATCGTTGCGCTGATCTTTGACAGAACTGTATTCCGTGGCAAACCCATTCCTTTTGTTATGGAATTGCCCAACTATCGTTTCCCTTCTGCAAAAAGCGTACTGCTTTTGATGTGGGATAAGGCGAAAGACTTCTTGCAGCGTGCTTTCACCATTATTTTCCTGGCGACGGTTATCATCTGGTTCCTCCAGAGCTTCGACAGCCGTCTGAATGTGGTGACAGACAGCGCAGACAGTATTCTGGCAGCCATTGGGCATCTGCTGGCACCTGTGTTTGCGCCTCTGGGCTTCAACGACTGGCGTATTCCCACAGCCCTCATCACCGGCTTTACAGCAAAAGAAGCCGTTATCAGTACACTGGGCGTTTTGATGGGAACTTCCACAGCGGCATTGGGGCCTGCGCTCCATACCCTCTTTACCCCTGTTTCCGCCATCAGTTTTCTGGTATTCACACTGCTGTATACCCCTTGTGTGGCGGCCATCGCGGCAGTGAAACGGGAGCTGGAATCCGGCTGGCTGACGCTGGGCGTTGTCATCTTGCAGTGCGTGGTGGCGTGGCTGGCAGCCTTTGGCGTATATCTGCTTTTAGGCTTATTTATATAAAAGGAGGGGGATTATGAACCCTTTGGATATCATCATTTTGGCAGTCATTGTGGCAGCCATTGTAGGGGCCCTTGTGGCAGTGAAAAAGCATAAGTGCGGCACCTGTCATGGAGACTGCGGTAGCTGCGGAAAATGCAATAGAAAATAAGAGATCGAAACAGACATGGATCAGAAAACCATGTCTGTTTTTTTGTGTCTGCTTTAGGGAAGATGTTCTGAATGGAAAAAATTGCAAAAACCAGAAAAAAGCTATTGACAACTTTAGTTAGCAATGGTAAACTCATTGCAGAATGTTAGTTGAAGCTAACGACAATCTATCTCATCATCTGAAAATATAAAAAATATAAAAGGACGTGAAGTATGGAAGGAGGAGTTCTGATGCCTTTGGCACTGGCAAAAACAGGAGAGATTCAAACCATCAGAAAAATCAGCGGACGGGATGATACCAAACGGTTTCTGGAAAGTCTGGGATTTGTTATCGGCGGTCAGGTGACGGTGGTATCGGAGATCAACGGAAATATGATCGTCAATGTAAAAGAATCCCGCGTAGCCATCAGCAAATCCATGGCGGCGCGCATCATGGTATAAGGAAGTGACAATATGGAAGGGACAAAGACATTAAAACAGGCAAAAATCGGTGAAAAAGTGACTGTGGTGAAGCTGACAGGCGAAGGCGCTGTCAAACGTCGTATCATGGATATGGGCATCACCAAAGGCACAGAGATTTTTATCAGAAAAGTAGCGCCTCTCGGGGATCCTGTGGAGGTTACCGTCAGAGGATATGAACTTTCCCTCAGAAAGGCTGACGCGGAAATGATTGCAGTTAGATAATTGGTTCGTGAGAACGAGCCATTTTTTCTGGCAAAGAGTTAGGTGTAACTAACGGATAGGAAGGAGATACAACATGGGCATGAAAATTGCGCTTGCCGGGAACCCCAACTGCGGCAAGACCACATTGTTTAACGCATTGACAGGCTCCAACCAGTTTGTGGGGAACTGGCCGGGGGTAACGGTAGAGAAAAAAGAAGGGAAGCTCAAAGGCAATAAAGAAGTGACCATCATGGACTTGCCGGGCATTTACTCCCTTTCTCCCTATACATTGGAAGAAGTGGTGGCGAGAAATTATCTCATTGGTGAACGTCCCGATGGGATTTTGAACATCATTGACGGCACCAATCTGGAGAGAAACCTGTATCTGACCACACAGCTGACAGAACTGGGCATTCCTGTTGTGGTTGCCATCAATATGATGGACGTTGTGGAAAAGAACGGCGACAAAATCGACGTGGAACGTCTTTCCAAGGAACTAGGCTGTAAAGTGGTGCAGATTTCCGCGCTGAAAGGCACTGGCGTGAGAGAAGCGGCAGACGCGGCTGTGGAAGCGGCGGCAAGAGAAAGCAGCGCACCCCAGCATACATTCGCACCGGAGGTGGAAGGCGCACTGAATGATATTGCGGCAAAACTGGAGGATGTATCTTCATCTTTGAGACGGTTCTATGCCATCAAGCTGTTCGAACGTGATGAAAAGATCGTGGAGCAGATGGAAAAGGCTCCCGATGTGGAAAGCATCATCAAGAAAACAGAAGACCTGCTGGATGATGACAGCGAAAGCATCATCACCAATGAGCGTTATGTGTACATTGGTGAAATGATCCAGCATTGCTACACCAAAAAGAATAAAGGCGGCATGTCCACCTCCGATAAAATTGACCAGGTGGTGACAAACCGTTTCCTGGCACTGCCCATTTTCGCGGTAGTTATGTTTATCGTATATTATTTCTCTGTTACCACAGTGGGTACCATGGCAACAGACTGGACAAACGACGGGTTGTTCGGCGATGGTTTCTATCTCTTTGGCAACGGCAGAGCGGAATATGAAGCAGCAAACGAAGCTTACACACTGGAAACACAGAAGATTGACGCATTCCTGGCAGCGGCAACAGAAGCCGGCGTAGATGCGGAGTTGGCAGAAACAGATCCTGTGGAATTTTTGGCAGAAACAACAGGTGTACAGACTGTACTGGAAGTAACCGACGAGGAAGGCAATGTGACAGCAAAACTGCCTGTGACAGCAGCGGACTATGAAGCGGCTCTCACAGCGGAAGAACCTGCCACAGAGGACTTCGGCACATGGGTGCCCGGTATTCCCGTGCTGGTTGGCAACGCACTGGAAAAACTGAACGTAGCAGGCTGGATGAACAGTCTGATTCTGGATGGTATTGTTGCCGGTGTTGGCGCTGTTCTGGGCTTTGTGCCGCAGATGCTGGTATTGTTTATTTTCCTGGCATTCTTGGAAGGCTGCGGCTATATGGCGCGTATTGCCTTCATCATGGACAGAATTTTCCGTAAATTTGGTCTCAGCGGTAAATCTTTCATTCCTATGCTTATCGGTACTGGCTGCGGTGTGCCTGGTGTTATGGCATCCCGTACCATTGAAAGCGACCGTGACCGGAAAATGACTATTATGACAACCACATTCATTCCCTGCGGCGCGAAACTGCCCATCATTGCTCTCATTGCGGGTGCATTGTTCGGCGGCGCGGCATGGGTAGCACCCAGTGCTTACTTTGTGGGCATTGCGGCAATCATCGTTTCTGGTATCATTCTGAAGAAAACAACCATGTTTGCAGGTGATCCCGCTCCCTTCGTTATGGAGCTGCCTGCATATCATTTGCCTACTGTTGGCAGTGTACTGCGCAGCATGTGGGAAAGAGGTTCCTCTTTCATCAAAAAAGCAGGTACCATCATCCTGCTGTCCACCATTGTCATTTGGTTCCTGTCTAACTTCGGTTTCACAGAAAACGGCTTCGGCATGGTGGATGACCTGAGTAATGGTCTGTTGGCAAACGTAGGCTCTGCTGTGGCATGGATCTTCAGTCCTCTGGGCTGGGGCAACTGGCAGTCCGCAGTGGCAGCGGTAACAGGTCTGGTGGCGAAGGAAAACGTTGTAGCGACTTTCGGTCAGCTCTTCGGCTTTGCGGAAGTAGCAGAAAACGGTGCGGAATATTGGGGCACACTGGCAACATTCTTCACACCGGCAGCAGCTTACAGCTTCCTGGTATTCAACCTGTTGTGCGCACCTTGCTTCGCGGCCATTGGTGCTATCAAACGAGAAATGAACAACGCAAAATGGACATGGTTCGCCATTGGGTATCAGACCATCTTTGCTTACCTGGTTGCGTTCTGTGTATACCAGATCGGTTCCGTATTGAGCGGCACCGGCACTTTCGGTATCGGCACGGTTCTGGCAGCGGCAGTAGTAGTAGGATTTATTTACCTGCTGTTCCGTCCCGATAAAGCAAGCAGAAAACTCAGCAAAAAAGAAGTAACAGCGTAAACAGAAAGGAATGCGGCATATGGGAACATTGTTCGTAGGCGCGGTACTTGTGGCAGTGATCGCTGCCGCAGTCTATAAACTGCGCAAAGACAAAAAAGAAGGCAAAGGATGCAGCGGCAACTGCGGTTCCTGCAGTTCCTGTGGTGGACATTGCCATCACTAATCAATACAAAGTTTGCATACACCTTCTCAACATAGACAGGCGGGACGAAAGTCCCGCCTGTTTTTTGTTTAAACATTATTTTATGCAAGGAAAGAAGGGGCAGATGGAAGTATAAAGTATGGAAACTTCTGTTTTTCTTGGCTGTAATGGAGATCCTTATTATCATAATTGCGTTTTTACAAGGGAGCAGAAAAAAAGTCCCGCCTGTTTTCTTATGAAAAAATCATTGTCAGAAGGAAAAGAAAGGAATATAATAAAAATTAAATTGTTTTAATATTTATACAAAAGAAAGAAGGTCATTCTATGAGTGGGAAAAAAGCTGTTTATTTTATCAATGTGAATCGTGATTTTGGATATGTGTCCTATCTGGTATGGGACTGCTTGCAGGAAGAAGGCTTTTTGCAGAAAGAAACAGATATGATTTTTGATGGAAACCCTGTAATGTCTTATGAAGATCAGGCAGGGAATACCTTTTATTTTGCACCGACACAGACAGCCATCTGTCTGGACTACAATAAATATCTGCCGGATATGAATAAATATTTTGCGGACTGCGATGTGTCTGGCATGGTTACATGGCATGAAGGGGAGCATGCGCCGGAAAAGGTGCTGACCGTACATTCTCTGGGGGATCTGCCCTCTGGTGTGTTTGGTGCAGCAAAGCCCAGACTCATGCGAAACCTTATGCTGGCAGTGGAAAAGAACCGGAAAGAATTGGGGCTGGAGGACTATCATGTGGCAACAGAAGCCACCCACTGGTCTGGCGTATACCACGGAGAAGGAGACCCAACTTTGCTGACAAAATTCCCTGTGGCAATGATGGATATTGAAGTAGGCAGTGAACCGAACAGCTGGAACAACAAAGAAGCTGCAAGAGCATTGGCACGTTCTCTGACACAGATTTTTGAGGACGACGGCAAAAAAGTCCATCAGATCCTCTGTGTAGGCGGCGTACACTTTGAGCCAAACTTCGCAGAGGCTGTTTTTACGCAGTGGGGTGAGGACGAAACCTTTGGAGTGACCCATATTCTGGCGAACCAGTGGCTGGTATCCGGTCATTATGAGGATGAAACCGGCGTGCAGCGGGCAAGTGACTGCATTGATGCCATCGACGGCGGCGTGGAAGCCATCTTTTTCCATGACAAAATGAAAGGCTGCTACAAAGACCTGGTGAGAGCGCTGGGAGCGAAATATCAGATTCCCATTTACAAACACCAGAAACTGCGTACACCGGCAGAACTGGAATGGACAAAATAAGGACACAAAGAGAGAGGCTGTGAAACCGAAGTTTCACAGCCTTTTTGTGTAAGAAGGTATGTGTGTTTTATTATAGAATACAGAAGGATTGGTGTATTCTTTATGGATAGTGTAATACAGAAAATGTCAAGAATTTCCCAAGGTTAGGGTGTGTAAAGGGAAATTTGTAAGGAATCAGTAAGCGGCGAATTTTTCACCGTATGCTTTACAATTTGCTTTGCCGTCAGCGTCGGGCATACCGCAGACAATGAGACCATCGTCAAAGAGGTTTGCACCAGCCTTTGCGCATCTGTCTTCCCAGTCGCGCATCCACTGACCGTCGCCCCAGCCGTAGGAGCCGAACAGGGCAACTTTTTTGCCTTTCAGACTGCCTTCCACAGCAGTGAAGAAAGGTTCGAATTCTGCTTCTTCCAGCACTTCATCGCCCATGGCAGAGCAGCCAAAAGCAATTTTGTCATAGTCTGCTACATTGCCATGAAAAGCATCTACGGAAAATACTTCAGCATCAGTGCCAATACCAGCGGCAATTTCATTTGCCATGATCGCGGTATTGCCTGTGCCGCTCCAATAGATTACAGCAATTTTACTCATAATTGTCCTCCTTTTTTCTGAAAAAAAGTTCTGAAAAATATGTATCTGTTCAGGCCGCGCCCAAGAGGGAGAGTATGGACGTGCCCGCAGTTACCTGTTTCATCATCTGGTCACGGCAGTCACGATAACACTGGAAAATACGCAGTGCCCGTTTTTCATCACCGTAGACCTTCCAAAATCCAACGCATTTGTAATTCTGACCTTTTTCACGCATGAAAGCAAATACGTCAGCAGGGGGATAACCCAGGAAAAAGCCGATTTCATGAGGGAAATCACCGTCTGCCTGCATCCGTTTGCGCAGATGAGCCAATGTTTCCGTCATGGCGTCTTTTTTGCCGATACGGGCAGGATAGCCCAGGGAAATGAGATAATCCCGCACATGGGGGACCCGCAGATACCGCATCATGGCATTTTGACGATAGACCATGATGAATACACGGTTTTTAAAGCTGTAAAGATAAACGATACAGATGCCTTTTTCCGCCAGTTTTTTGCCGTAAAGGGCGATTTCTTCTCTGCACTTTGGTAAAAGGGAAAGAGGCAGGGAAAACAGATTGGATTGCTTTTTGCCCAGTAAAGTTGGGGCAGCGTGATGGATCAGTTCCGCTTCAAAATCGGACATGGGAATCCTCCTTTCTATCAAACTTTAGAATGTTAGTGTATGCTAACTACTGGGTAAAAATCAACAACAGTGTTCTGCCAAAATACGTTTCAGGGCAGAAGATGAGCTGCTGTGAGAACGGGCAATGCAAATATTGTTTTTCTCCGCTTCCTGTACGGCACCTGTCACCATAATATGAGAAACGGTGGAAGTGAACAGTATGATTAAATCTGCCTGTCCGATCTGGGAACGGAAATTCCCCGGCAGCTGTGTGAACACCTTACTTTTGCAGTTGAATTTCTTGCAGATGTCCATATACTGACGAACCATGCGGTCGTGACCGCCCACGATAACAACGCTCATGTGCAGAACCTCCTTTGTTAGTTTCTGTATGTTAGCCAAAGCTAACTCTTTGTCAAAATTAGTAGTTAGCAATTGCTAACTTCTGGATATATCCTATCACGTTTTTCATAGGCTGTCAATAGGAATTTTGAAATTATTTTATGATTCTGATTTGGGCATGTGTTTTTCGTAGTGTGCCTTCATACAGGTGAGGGTTTCTTCGCTGAGAACATGTTCCAGACGGCAGGCGTCGGCTTCAGCTGTTTCCGGGCTGACACCCAGGAACATGAGGCATTCTTTGATGAAACAGTGGCGGTCATAGATGTTTTGTGCCACCTGTCTGCCTTTGTCCGTCAGCAGGAGCTGGCCAATATTGCCGATGGTCACATAGCCACCTTCTTTTAATATGCTGACAGCACGGCTGACACTGGGTTTGGAAAAGCCCAATTCTGTGGCCACATCCACAGAGCGTGCGATGCCGTTTCTTTTTTCTAATATCAAAATGGTTTCCAGATAATTTTCTCCAGATTCCTGTAATTTCATAAATGTTACACCAACCTTTTTTCTCATCATCCTTCTTTTAAAAGGATACACCATTTTTTGTAAATAGTCATTGACAACAAAAGTTAGCGATAGTAAACTTGTGGAGTAAGCATTGAATAACTAGAAATGGAGGAATGCATTATGTGGAAAAATTGTTTGGAATGTGACAGAAAGTGGGTATTCTTGGGTGGTATCGCCGCAGCGCTGGTGGGCGGCAAGATTCTCAAGAGCAAAAAGACCCGTGAAGTGACTGTGAACGCTGTGGCACAGGCCATGAAGCTGCACAAAGACGCACAGGCTACTTTCGCAAACATCAAAGAAGAAGCAGAAGACATCTGCTTTGACGCAAAACAGCAGGCTGCCGAAGCATGCGACTGCGAACAGTAAGAAGCGGGGGCATGTTATATGAAATATGCCATTTGCTATGATGGCCCCGGCAGGCTCCGTCTGCGTCTGGGGCAGCATGCCTTTTCCGAGGAAGAAGGATGGGGCATTGCCAGTTTGCTGCGGCAGAAAATTGGCGTGGAGCGGGTGCGTACCTGCGCCCAGAACGGCAGTATCCTCATTTACTACGGCAAGGAAATTGCCAAAGAAAATCTGTTGGAGTTGGTAGGAAAGCTGCGCCGGGCAGACATCCCCAAAGTGGAACCCACAGGGGAAGAGGATGTACAGGCCATTGACCTGCGGTTTCAGGAGAAGATTTGCAGCATGGTACTGCGGCGAGTGGCGGAAAAACTGCTGTTGCCAGTTCCTCTGCAAATCTGCAAGACATGCCTGCGGGCAGTGCCTTTCCTGTGGCATGGACTGCGAAGTCTGCTCCATGGACGCATGAACGTAAATGTACTAGATGCGGCGGCTATTGGCGCTTCCATGCTGAAGCGGTCGTTCTCCTCTGCGTCGTCCATTATGTTCCTGCTGTCCTTCTCTGATATTCTGGAGGACTACACCAGAAAACGAACGGAAACAGCTCTTTCTGCCAGCCTTGCCATCCAGATTGACAAAGTATGGCTGGTAACACCGGAGGGAGATGTGCAGATTCCCCTTTCTGATGTGAAAGCGGGGGATTGGCTCCGTATCCGCACAGGCACCATGATCCCCATTGACGGCAAAGTGCGGGAAGGGGAAGCCATGGTAAACGAAGCCACCATGACAGGAGAACCTTTGGCTGTGAGAAAGGCAGAAGGGGCTATGGTCTATGCCGGAACGCTGGTGGAGGAAGGCTCTGTGGCTGTGGAAGTCATGGCGGTCAATGCCCAGACACGGATTCAGCGGATCATGGATCTCATTGCCGCTTCGGAAGAACTGAAAGCCAGCGTACAGGGGAAAGCGGAACGTCTGGCAGACCGTATTGTGCCGTATCATCTGCTGACAGCAGCAGCGGTGTTCCTGCTTACCAGAAACACCACAAAGACCATGGCAATTCTGACAGTGGATTATTCCTGTGCCATCAAACTGGCAACACCCATTGCCGTTATTTCTGCCATGCGGGAAGCGGCGAATCATCGGATGATGGTCAAAGGCGGCAGACATCTGGAAGCCTTTGGTGCGGCAGATACCATTATCTTTGATAAAACAGGTACGCTGACAGAAGCTTGCCCTCAGGTTTCTCAGGTCATTGCCTTTGGGGATTATGAACGGGATGAAGTGCTGCGGACAGCGGCATGTTTGGAAGAACATTTCCCCCACAGCGTAGCCCGTGCCATCGTCAGACAGGCGGCGGAAGAAGGTTTATTCCATGAGGAACGCCATGCGGAAGTGAAGTATGTGGTTGCCCATGGCATCGCTTCGGAACTGGAGGGCAAAAAAGTCGTTATCGGCAGCCCGCACTTTGTTTTTGAGGATGAAGGGATTCCTTTGAAAGACGCAGACCGGGAAAAAATGGAGGCTGTGGATAGCACAGACTCCGCTGTGTATCTTGCCATCGGCGAGGAACTGGCAGGGGCCATCTTTATCCATGACCCTGTCCGTCAGGAGGCGGTGGAAGTTATCGAAGCCCTGCGGCAGACAGGTATCCAGCACATCATCATGATGACAGGTGACGGGGAAAAAGCAGCCCGCACTGCCTGCCAGCAGCTGGGTATCACGGAATATTACGCCCGGGTGCTGCCAGAGGATAAGGCGGCAAAAGTGGAAGAAATCAAAGCCCAAGGCAGAACGGTCATTATGGTAGGGGACGGCATCAATGATTCTCCGGCCCTGTCCGCTGCCAATGTGTCCGTTGCCATGAAAGACGCTTCAGACTTAGCCAGAGAAGTGGCGGATATTGCCCTGCTCTCCGGGGAACTGTGGGAGCTGGTGACACTGCGTCACTTAAGTCAGGCGCTCATGGGACGTATCTCCAGAAATTACAAGGCAATCATCGGATTCAATACATCTCTGCTTTTGCTGGGACTGGCAGGCATTTTGCAGCCCACAGTTTCTGCTTTCTTCCATAACCTATCCACCGTTGCCATCAGTGGTACCAGTATGCGTCCTCTGCTGCCAAAGGGGAAAGAAGAACAGACTGCCTGAGGGCAGAAATGAGGCTTTTTATGGGAAGTGTGGCAACGGCGGTTTTGACAGCGCTGCTGGTGATTGTGGTTGTCATTGCTGTGAAAAGTTATTCCAAAAAATTGGTGTCCGGCTGCTGCGGAGGCGGTGACGTGCCAAAGCCTCGAAGGGTAGACAAAAATCCCGATCATTACAGCCATCATGTGATGCTGCAAATTGAGGGGATGACTTGTCAGAACTGCGCCAAACAGGTGGAAAATGCCCTCAATGCCATAGATGGCGTGTGGGCGGAAGTAGATTTGAAGCAGAACCGGGCAAAGGTGCGGCAGAAAGAGCAGATTTCTGTGGAGAAGCTTTGTGCCGCTGTGGAAAAAGCCGGTTATCACGCACATATTTGAACAGAAGCCGTTTTTCTTTTTTGAAAGAAAAGCGGCTTTTGCTTTTTGCTGGCAGGCTGTGGTATCATAAGGCAAAAGGAGGGGGAGACATGGAACTGGAAACAAAACGTTTGCGGCTGCATCCGCTGACGGAGAAGGATGCCGAAGGGCTTTTTGCTTATTGCAGCCATCCTGCCGTTGGGCCTGCGGCTGGCTGGAAGCCTCATGAAACGTTGGAAGAAAGCCGGGAGATACTGGAGCAGGTATTTTTGAAGGAGCCCCATGTGTTTGCCATAGAGCAGGAGGGCAGGCTCATTGGTACCGTAGGTCTGGTGGATGATAACAAACGGGAAAATGCGGGAGCGAAGATGATTGGATATTCCCTTGCTTTTGACTGCTGGGGAAAAGGCATCATGACAGAAGCGGTGGAAGCGGTTTTGGTGTATGGCTTTGACCTGTTGGATCTTTCCATCATTACTGCCACATGCTATCCGGACAATCCCGCCTCCGTAAAGGTGCTGGAAAAATGCGGCTTTGTATACGAAGGCACTTTGCGTCAGGCACAGATGCGCTTTGACGGCAAAGTACAGGATTTTCGCTGTTATTCTGTCACAAAGGCGGAATATGACGAAAAAGGACAGGGACTTTCCTCATAAGGTCTTGTCCGTCCATTGCCGAAACCTGCCTCATATCGTATAATAAAGGCAGAAAAGAAAATGGGGTGAGAACGTGGAAATCATCAACTGGAAAGAATTGCTCTATCCTTACGCCCAGACCGTTGACGAACTGCTGTTAAAGTTCCGCAGTCTGGACAAAGAATGCAGACAGCTGGGCATTTATTCGCCCATTGACTCCGTGACGGGGCGGCTGAAACGTCCTGCCAGCATATTGGAAAAAGCCGGCAGAAAACAGATTTCGCCGGATAGAATCGAAGAAGAAATTGAGGATATTGCGGGGATTCGTATCCTTTGTCAGTTTGTGGAGGACATTCCCAAGGTCATTGAAATGGTACGCAAGCGCAAAGATATGACTGTTATCGAGGAGCGGGATTACATCACCAACACAAAGCCCAGCGGTTACCGCAGTTACCATATGATCATTCGTTACCCCCTCTTTACGGCACTGGGGGAAAAGAATGTGCCTGCGGAAATCCAGATCCGCACCAATGCCATGAATTTCTGGGCAACGGCGGAACATTCCCTGCGGTATAAATACAGCGGCAACATCCCCCAGGAATTGCAGGACAGACTGAAAAACTGCGCCGAAGCGGCTTTCCATCTGGATACGGAAATGGCCACCATTCGGGAGGAAATCACCAACGCCCAGCGGCTCAATGAGATCAAAAACAATCTGGTGGCCAATATTCTGGAAAACATCCAGAACCTGTATTTTGTGGCAAAACTGGATGATATGAACGAAGTCAATAAGGAATTTATCCGTCTTTGGAACGGCGATGACATGGAAGCCTTGAAGGAGTTCAACGAAAAGCTGAACATCATGGCGGAAATGTATCGGGTATAGAAAGGAATTTGTATGGGATTATTTGCCATTGGGGATTTGCATTTCGGCTTTGCCGTCAGCAAGCCTATGGATATTTTCGGAGAAAACTGGAAAAACCACAGTGAAAAAATCATAGAAAACTGGAAACGGGAAGTAAAGGAAGAAGATACGGTGCTTTTGCCGGGGGATATTTCCTGGGGCATGCGTCTGCCGGAAGCGGCGGCGGACTTGGATGTCATCGACAGCCTGCCGGGACGGAAGATCCTCCTTTCCGGCAATCACGACTACTGGTGGAAATCCTCCAGCCGTCTGGCAGGACAGTACCCAGAGATGGCGTTTCTGAAAAATGACGCTGTACCTTGGGAAAAGAGCTTCATCTGCGGCACAAGAGGGTGGCTCTGTCCCAACGAGCGCAGCTTTACGCCGGAGGATGAGAAGATCTATAAACGGGAGCAGATTCGCCTGCGTCTGTCTTTGGATGCGGCTATGAAAGCAGGGGCGGAGGACATCATCGTCATGATGCATTTCCCGCCGGTCAACGAAAAACGGGAACCATCAGCTTTTACGGAGATTCTGGCGGAATATCCTGTGAAACGGGTGGTTTATGGACATCTGCATGGAGCAGCAAATCACAAGAACGCTTTGCGGGGCGAGCGGAATGGCATCATCTATGAACTGGTAGCGGCAGATTATCTGGATTTTTGTCCAAAACGGATTCTGTAATGAAAAAAAGCGATTATGAAATCTTACGGAAAGGTTTCATAATCGCTTTTTGTTTTATTGATGCAGATCCAGCTTCAGGAAAATGGATGTTTCCATGGGGCTGTTGTTATAGGGCGGGATTTCCTGAAATCCCAGTTTGGCACACAGATGCAGGGCACCCTTCAGAAAAGGCAGGGTATCCAGCAGCATGGCATCGTAGCCCATTTCTCTGGCGTCGTCAATGAGTTTTTCCACCAGATGCTCCGCGATACCTTGACCGCGAAAGGCGTCTTTCACATAAAGCCGTTTCAGTTCACATTCCGTATCTGAGAGGGGACGCAGGGCAATGCAGCCGGCAATGGCGTCATCCACCAGCGCCAGATACAGTCTGCCTTTGGGCAGTCCGTATTTTTCCTCCAGATGATCCAGTTCTCTGTCGTAATTCTGAAGCTCCAGAAAAGCGGCAAAAGAAGGATCGCTTTTCAGCAGGAAATCCGTATATTCCAGAAACAGGGCTTTGACTTCTTCCGGTCGGTCATAGGCAGGACAAATGGTCAGGCTCATACTTGTTCGCCTCCTGTATCAGTCCTCGTAGTCGTTAGCTGCGTCCAGGATCATATTTTTCAGTACTCTGGTGTCAAAGTCTTCCAGTTCCAGTTCCAAAGACAGGTTTTCCAGTTCGTCTTCGTCAGGCAGATAATCCGCTTCAAAAGCAGAGGTCAGGTCGTCCTCAAAAATGATTTCCCCTTCGATTGTCCACGCGTCTTCGTCTTTGCTCAAAGAAAAAATATTTACTTCTGTGATTTGCAGCATGATAATACGCCTCCTTAAAAATTCATACGCTCTCTTTTGTTATTTCTGCCGCTGTTTTTTGCCGGAGCGGCGTTTTCTTTGTTTTGTTCCTGTTTTGGGTGTGTCCTTTTTCCGTACGGAATAGCCGAAAGAGCCAACCTGTTCTCCCAGTGTGAAATATCCCCCGTGGGAATAGCAGATGGGCTTGCTGCGGTTCAGGTGGAATTTTCCTGTCTTGTCGAAATATTTTTCGCTGACGCTGACGGAAACCACTTCTGCAAGGAACATGTGATGGCTGCCAAAAGGAACAATTTCTTTTACCTTACACTCAATGTTGACTGGGCTTTCCAGTATGATGGGGCAATCGACTTTTTCCCCTTTTTTGGCTGTCAGGTGCATTTCAGTGAATTTGTCCACATCTCTGCCGCTTCTGACGCCGCAGAAATCACAGGCATAAGTCAGGTCTTTGGTGACCAGATTGATGACAAATTCTCCGCTTTCCTTAATCAGCTCATAGGAGTGACGCTCAGGACGAATGGAAACATAAGTCATGGGGGGATTGGTATTGATGGTGCCTGTCCATGCTACGGTGATGATGTTTTTCTGCTCCATATTGCCGCAGGATACCATAATGGCAGGGACGGGGTACAATACGGTGCCCGGTTTCCAGATCTGTTTTTCCATGGGAGCCCTCCTTTTTTTGCCAAGTCATTTTTAACGTTATTTATGATATACGACCATGGTATATTTGTAAAGACGAAAAAACGTAGAAAAGGTGTTTGAATTTTTGTTCAATTCTTGCATCCACCTTCTTTTTTTCGTATGATGATAGGCAGAAGAAGCAGTTGACGTACAACGAGGAGGAAAACATGGAATTACCATTGGCATATATCAACGAAATGAAAGCATTGCTGGGGGCGGAATACGAAGATTATCTGGCATCTTTTGAGGAAGTCAGACTCTACGGCCTGCGGGCAAACACTTTGAAGATTTCTTCAGCGGAACTGGCAGAAAAGGGAGAGTTTTCACTTTCCCCTGTACCTTGGTGTGAAAGCGGATTTTACTATGCAGAAGGGGAACGTCCTGCCAAGCATCCCTATTACCACGCGGGACTGTACTATTTGCAGGAACCCAGTGCCATGACACCCGGTGCCATGATTCCCATTGAAGAAGGAGATTTTGTGCTGGATATTTGTGCCGCACCCGGTGGAAAGACTACACAGCTGGCGGCAAGACTGAATGGAACAGGACTGCTCATTTCCAACGACATCAGTGCCGGACGGGCAAAAGCACTCTTGAAAAACGTGGAAATCAGTGGCATCACCAACGCCATTGTCATGAGTGAACCGCCCAAGAAGCTGGCGGAACGGTTTGGCGGATTTTTTGACAAGATTTTGATTGACGCTCCTTGTTCTGGGGAAGGGATGTTCCGTAAAGAGCCGGATATGGTGAAAAGCTGGAACGAGGAACTGCTTACATTTTGCAGAGAGCAGCAGGCGGATATTCTGGAACATTGCGCTTCCATGCTGAAAACAGGAGGCATGATTCTGTACTCTACCTGTACCTTTGCCAAAATGGAAAATGAGGACAGCATCCAGACATTTCTGGACAATCACCCGGAATTTACGCTGGTACCTTTGGAAAAGAACTGGGGCTTTGCGCCGGGCTGTGAACCGCTGACGGAATGTGTGCGGCTCTATCCTCACAAAATCAAAGGGGAAGGGCATTTTCTGGCGTTATTGCAGAAAACAGGAGAACCAACGGCATGCAGTACACCCACAGAAGCCAGCATCGGCGAAAAAGAACTGGAACCTTTCCGTCAGTTTGCCAAAGAAACTCTTACGGGAAAATGGAAAGGTATCTTCCAGATTTACGGGGACAGTCTGTGTCTTCTGCCGGAAGGAGCGCCTGCCACCAAAGGTCTGCGGGTGCTGCGAAGCGGCTGGCAGTTGGGAACACTGAAAAAAGGACGGTTTGAGCCTTCTCAGTCTTTTGCCATGGGACTGAAAAAAGAAGAAGTGAAGAACGTGCTGGACATGCCTCTTTCTGACGAGAGAGTCATCCGTTATTTGAAAGGGGAAACACTGGAAGCGCCGGAAGCCAAAGACGGCTGGACACTGGTCTGCGTGGATGGTTACCCTTTGGGCTGGGGTAAAACTCAGAAAGGACGACTGAAAAACAAATATGCCGTAGGTTGGAAATGGGAATAAGAAATACAGAATACAAAATTGTCTTTCAATAAAAAACAAATGTACGATTGTGGTTGACAAATGGAAAAATATTCGTACAATAGAACTATCATCAATTCTCTTTGAAAATCGGCATGGAAGAAAGGGCGAGTGAATATGGCAGTGACAACATACATAGGCACCAGAAACAAAGACATTACCGCATCTGCATCAGAAGCTATCCTGCGTGGCATCTGCCCCGACGGCGGTCTGTATATTCCCAAGGAAATCCCCAAAATGGACAAGACTCCCGAAGAACTTATGGGGATGGATTATCGGCAATTGGCCTATGAAGTATTGAAGCTGTATCTGGACTTTACAGAAGAAGAACTGAAATACTGCATCGAACATGCGTATGATGCAAAATTCGATACAAAAGAAATCGTACCTCTTGTGAAAAAAGGGGATATGCTTTATCTGGAACTGTTCCACGGCAGAACACTGGCATTCAAGGATATGGCCCTGTCCATCCTGCCTTATCTTATGAAAACAGCGGCAAAACGTCAGGGACAGAAAGAGGAAATTGTCATTCTGACAGCAACCTCCGGTGATACAGGAAAAGCGGCGCTGGAAGGCTTTGCTGGCGTAGACGGTGTGAAAATCATGGTATTCTTCCCGGAAGACGGCGTCAGCCCGGTGCAGAAATTGCAGATGACTACCCAGGAAGGGGATAACACCTGCGTTGTAGGCATCAAAGGAAACTTTGACGATGCCCAGAGTGCCGTAAAACGGATTTTCACCGACAAAGAACTGGCAGATGAACTGGAAAAGAGAGGCTATTGTTTCTCCTCCGCAAACTCCATCAACATCGGCAGACTGGTGCCCCAGATCGTATATTACTACTGGGCATATATTCAGGCTGTGAAAATGGGCGAAATCAAATGGGGAGAACCTCTGGACTTTACCGTTCCCACAGGGAACTTCGGCGACATTCTGGCTGGCTGGTATGCGGCACAGATGGGTCTGCCCGCAGGTCATTTTGTCTGCGCATCCAATGACAATAAGGTGCTGTATGATTTCTTCCGCACTGGCGTTTATGACAGAAACCGCGCTTTCCATGTGACTGTTTCTCCTTCTATGGATATTCTTATTTCCAGCAATTTGGAACGTCTGCTGTGCCACATGGGCGGGCAGGACAAAACAAAGGCGGAAATGGCTGCTTTGCAGGCAGAGGGCAAATACACAGCGGAAATCACAGAAGAACGGCTTTCTGGGGAATTCGCCGATGAAGCGGAAACTTTCGACGCCATCCGCAGGGTATATAAAGACACAGGTTATGTGATGGATACCCATACAGCAGTGGCTTATGCGGCGGCGGAAAAATACAGAGCCGAAAGCGGTACAAAGAACCCTATGGTTATTGTTTCCACCGCAAGCCCTTATAAATTTACAAAAGACGTTATGACTGCGTTGGATGAAAAATACGCAGACGGAGATGCTTTTGCGCTGATGAAAGAAATGGAAAACCTTAGCGGCGTAGCCATCCCTGCACCCATCCGGGGCATTGAAACAAGAGAAATCAGACACAAGAATGTCTGCGAAAAAGACGGCATCGCCGATTTTGTAAAAGGCTGGCTGTTATAAGCATATGAAAAGGGTAACTGTTCCTCGTGTAAGGACAGTTACTCTTTTTTGTGTTTCAAACAAAAGATTTTTTCTCTTGTCTTATGACCTTGGGCAGATTGACGGAAAACGAAAAAGTGGCGAAAAGCCGTTGCTTTTGGTTTTTCTATGCAGTACAATAAAATTAGCATCCTATGTGCAAATGGTAACTTGTTTACAATCATATACAGAGAAAGAGGAGAAGCATCATGAAAATGTTTATCGACACCGCTAACGTGGATCAGATCAGAGAAGCAAATGACCTGGGCGTCATCTGTGGCGTAACCACAAACCCTTCCCTGATTGCAAAAGAAGGCAGAGATTTCGTAGAAGTTGTAAAAGAAATCACAACCATCGTGGATGGCCCCATCAGTGCGGAAGTTATCAGCCTGGATCATGAAGGCATGGTAAAAGAAGCGAGAGAGCTGGCTAAAATCCACAAAAACATCGTTATCAAAATCCCTATGACACTGGAAGGTCTGAAAGCGGTTAAAATCCTGACAGCAGAAGGCATCAAAACAAACGTGACACTGATTTTCTCCGCTACACAGGCGCTGATGGCTGCAAGAGCCGGCGCAACATATGTAAGTCCTTTCCTGGGCAGAGTGGACGACATTGGTTCCGTAGGTATGACTCTGATCGAAGAAATCGTTGATATTTTTGATATCCACGGCATCGAAACAGAAATCATCGCTGCTTCCATCCGTAACCCTCTGCATGTTATCGACGCTGCAAGAGCTGGCTGCCACATCGCAACCATCCCTTACAATGTACTGATCCAGATGGCAAAACACCCTCTGACAGACATCGGTATCGAACGTTTCCTGAAAGACTGGGAAAGCGTACCCAAGAAATAAGAAACATCTCTTTGTAACGTGAACCAAAATATGTTTTGATGAAGATTGCCCTTTTTTGAAAGGGCAATTTTCGAAATGGGAGGAAAACAATATGAATATTGATAACTTGACTGTAAACACCCTGCGTTTCCTTTCCGCAGAAGCCATCCAGAAAGCAAAAAGCGGCCATCCCGGTCTGCCTTTGGGCGCTGCACCCGCTGCTTACGCACTGTGGGCAAAGGAAATGAAAGCAAACCCCGCAAATCCCAAATGGGACGACAGAGACCGTTTTGTACTGTCCGCAGGTCACGGCTCCGCGCTGCTGTATTCCCTGCTGCATGTATTCGGCTATGGTCTGACCATTGAAGATCTGAAGAACTTCCGTCAGAGAAATTCCCTGACACCCGGCCACCCTGAATACAAACACACCGTAGGTGTAGAAACCACAACAGGCCCTCTGGGTCAGGGGATCGCAAACGCCGTTGGTATGGCACTGGCTGAAAGCCATTTGGCAGCAAAATTCAACACACCTGAATACAAAGTGGTTGACCACTACACATACGCACTGTGCGGCGATGGCTGTCTCCAGGAAGGCGTTGCTTCCGAAGCAGCTTCTCTAGCTGGCACAATGGGTCTGTCCAAACTGATCGTAATCTATGACTGCAACAAAATCACCATCGAAGGCGGCACAGACGTTGCATTCACAGAAGATGTAATGAAACGTTTCGAAGCTTACGGCTGGGATGTTGCGGAAGTAACAGACGGCAACGATGTAGACGCTATCGCAGCAGCTATTGCGGCAGCGAAGAAAGTAGACAAGCCTTCCCTGATTAAAGTAAACACACTCATCGGTTTCGGCGCACCCAACAAACAGGGCAAAGCATCCGCCCACGGCGAACCTCTGGGTGAAGAAGAAATCAAGCTGACAAAAGAAAATCTGGGCTGGAACTATGAAGAATCTTTCTTCGTTCCCGAAGAAGTCAAAGCACACATGGCAGCATGGGTAGCAGAAGGCGCTCAGAAAGAAGCAGCTTGGAACGAAATGTTTGCAGCATACGCAAAAGCAAACCCCGAACTGGCAAAAGAATATGAACTGTGGCACAGCGACAAGCTGGCAGCAGATCTGCTGAATGACGAAGATTTCTGGAAAGACGAAGGGGACATCGCTACTCGTGCAACTTCCGAAAAAGTACTGCAGAAAGTAGCAAAAGTAGTTCCTAACCTGTTCGGCGGCAGCGCTGACCTGGCTCCTTCCAATAAATCTGTCATGAAAGACAGAGAATATTACAGCAAAGAAAACCCCGCTGGCTCCAACGTACATTTCGGTATCCGTGAATTTGCCATGACAGCTATGGCAAACGGTATGGCAGTACACGGCGGCGTAAGACCTTATATCGCTGGTTTCTTCGTATTCAGCGATTACATGAAAGCTGGTCTGCGTATGGAAGCTCTCATGGGCCTGCCTGTTATCAGCATCTTTACTCACGACAGCATCGGCGTAGGGGAAGATGGTCCTACTCATCAGCCTATCGAACATCTGGCAATGCTGCGCAGCCTGCCTAACTACATGGTATTCCGTCCCTGCGATACCAGAGAAACAGCAGCTGGCTGGTATGCAGCGCTGACACATACCACAACACCTACCGGCCTGATCCTGTCCAGACAGAACATGCCTGCACTGGAAGGCACCGGCAAAGACGCTCTGAAAGGCGCTTATATCCTGCGTGACTGCGAAGGTACACCTGATGTACTGCTCATGGCAAGCGGTTCCGAAGTAGAACTGATCTACAAAGCTTATGACGAACTGGCTGCAAAAGGCGTAAAAGCAAGAGTTATCAGCATGCCTTGCTGGGAACTGTTCGCAGAACAGAGCGACGAATACAAAGAAAGCGTTATGCCTAAGGCTGTTCGCGCAAGACTGGCTGTGGAAGCAGCGGCAGACTTTG
>ENA-ORUU01000571-ORUU01000571.1-human-gut-metagenome-genome-assembly--contig:-NODE-571-length-27146-cov-10.4531_pt1 | contig 27146 bp, 22 predicted proteins | sample MGYA00242085_ERZ509221 | MGnify/ENA primary metagenome ERZ509221 (study PRJEB26280, sample SAMEA2338809) | human gut metagenome | biome: human gut; feature: human-associated habitat; material: faeces... | reverse complement strand
CATAGTAATAAAGATTACATAGTAATACACTGAATTATATTTTTAATAAGAGGTAAAAAGTAACTGGACGAAACAGTTATGCTGGAAAAGGAATCAAAGACATGGAAGAGAAAAAAGTAAACATCCGTGAGATGACAATGGAGGATTTTGAGGAGGTACATGCACTGTGGATGGGGATTCACGGGTTTGGAATCCGGAGTATTGATGATTCGAAAGAAGGTGTGGAACGCTTTATCAGACGCAATCCGACCACGAGTATGGTGGCGTGTGAAAACGACAGAATCATCGGTGCAATCCTGTGCGGTCATGACGGCAGACGCGGATGTTTATATCATGTCTGCGTTCATGAGGATTACAGAAAGCAGGGCATCGGACAGAAGATGGTGGAAGCGTGCCTTGCGGCTTTAAAGCGTGAACATGTCAATAAGGTCAATCTGATTGCATTTAAGAAAAATGACATCGGAAACCACTTCTGGCAGGGAATGGGATGGACGTTCCGCGAGGATGTCAATTATTATGAATATGTCACAAACGAAGAAAACCAGACCGTATTTAATCCGTAAAACACAGGAACAGACAGTGCGAAAAATACAATTTTTACATGAAGGATTTGAGTTACGCACAAACTTGAGATGCAAATGAAAATTTTGTTTACATTAGAAAGCAGTGCAGGAATGGAGGTTAAAATGAAACAGATCAAAGGCGGCGTGACCGCAGCAAAAGGATTTGAGGCAGCAAGTACAGCAGCAGGAATCAAATATAAAGACAGAACAGACATGGCAATGATCTACAGTGAAGTACCATGTGCAGTGGCAGGAACATTTACCACAAACATTGTAAAAGCTGCCCCGGTCAAATGGGATCAGCATGTAGTATATGACAGTAAAAAGGCACAGGCAGTCATTGTCAATGCAGGTATTGCAAATGCATGTACCGGAGAAGAGGGGATGGGTTACTGCAAAGCAACTGCAGAAAAAGTAAACAAACTGCTTCAGATCCCAACCGATGAGGTGCTTGTGGCATCGACCGGAGTCATCGGTATGCAGCTTCCGATCGACCGCATCTGTGCGGGAGTTGAAACGATGGTCCCACAATTAAATGGCGATATCGAGAGCGGACATAATGCAGCACTTGCGATTATGACGACCGATACACATGAAAAAGAAGTAGCTGTTGAGATTGAGCTTTCCGGCAAAACCGTCACAATCGGCGGCATGTGCAAAGGTTCCGGCATGATCCATCCGAATATGTGTACCATGTTAAGTTTTGTGACAACCGATGCTGCAATTTCACAGGAGCTGCTGTTAGAGGCATTAAAAGCGGACGTGGAAGATACCTATAACATGATCTCCGTGGACGGCGATACCTCCACAAATGATACCTGTCTCCTGTTGGCAAACGGAATGGCAGAGAACACAAAAATTACTGAGAAAAATGCGGATTATGAGACCTTTACAAAGGCGCTCCGATTTGTCAATGAGACACTCGCAAAACAGATGGCAGGAGATGGAGAGGGAGCAACTGCGTTGTTTGAGGTAAAAGTAATCGGTGCCGAGACAAAAGAGCAGGCAAAGATCTTAAGCAAATCCGTCATCACATCAAGCCTCACCAAAGCAGCCATCTACGGACACGATGCAAACTGGGGCAGAATCCTCTGTGCCATGGGCTACTCCGGCGCACAGTTTGATCCGGAAAAAGTAGACTTATTCTTCGAGAGTGCTGCAGGAAAAATGCAGATCATCAAAGACGGAGTCGCCGTCGACTACAGCGAAGAAGAAGCAACCAAAATCTTATCCGAACCCGCAGTCACTGCTATTGCAGATATAAAAATGGGTGATGCACAGGCTACCGCCTGGGGCTGCGACTTAACCTACGACTATGTAAAAATTAACGCCGATTACCGCTCATAGGCAGGTGGTCACAGCAAACACAACCTGAATCAGAGTTTCGTACGGCAATATCAAGATTTTATAGAGGAGAACCAAACTAATGGAAGATAACAATATGAAGGAACTTTTGCAGAAAGCCGAAGTGCTCATCGAAGCACTTCCATACATACAGCGTTTCAACCGTAAGATCATTGTTGTAAAATATGGTGGAAGCGCCATGGTAGATGAAGAATTAAAAAAATACGTCATCCAGGATGTCACCCTGTTAAAACTGGTTGGATTCAAGCCGATCATCGTGCATGGCGGTGGCAAAGAAATCAGTAAATGGGTTGGCAAAGTCGGCATGGAGCCTGTATTTATCAATGGACTCCGCAAAACGGACGAGGCAACCATGGAGATCGCCGAGATGGTGTTAAATAAGGTCAATAAATCACTGGTGACACTGGTACAGGAGCTTGGCGTCAATGCAGTCGGCATCAGCGGAAAAGACGGTGGACTGTTAAAAGTAGAAAAGAAATACTCAAATGGTGAGGATATCGGTTTTGTCGGTGAGATCACAGAGGTAAATCCGCAGATTTTATATGATCTGCTGGAAAAAGATTTTCTCCCGATCATCTGCCCGGTAGGAATGGATGCAGAATACAACAGCTATAATATCAATGCCGATGATGCGGCATGTGCGATCGCAAAAGCGGTAAAAGCTGAAAAACTTGCATTTTTAACCGATATCGAGGGCGTTTACAAAGATCCGAAAGACAAAGATACACTGATCTCTGAGCTTCGTGTATCAGAGGCGAGAGAACTGATCGGGGACGGATTTATCGGCGGCGGCATGCTTCCGAAGTTAAACAACTGTATCGATGCGATCGAGAACGGTGTTTCAAGAGTACATATCTTAGACGGACGTATCGCACACTGCCTGCTTCTTGAAATCTTTACGAACCGCGGAATTGGAACTGCCATTTTAGGAGATAAGGAGACGAAGTTTTATCATGAATAAAGAAGGATATATCAATGAGGCGGAGAAAAATATCCTCCACACATACAATCGTTTTTCACTGGTATTAGACCACGGTGAGGGTGTTTATCTGTATGATACAGACGGAAAAGAATATCTGGATTTTGCGGCAGGCATCGCAGTGCAGGCATTTGGATACGGCAACAAAGAGTATGGGGATGCCTTAAAAGCACAGATCGATAAGATTATGCATACATCAAACCTGTATTATAATGTGCCAATCATCCATGCAGCAGAGCGTGTGAAAAAAGCGAGCGGGATGGATCGTGTGTTTTTTACCAACAGTGGTACAGAGGCAATCGAAGGTGCAATCAAGGCAGCAAAAAAATACGCTTACACGAGAGACGGACATGCAGGACATGAGATCATTGCAATGAATCATTCTTTCCATGGAAGAAGTATCGGAGCACTCTCCGTCACCGGAAATAAACATTATCAGGAACCGTTTGAACCGTTAATGCCGGGTGTGAAATTTGCAGACTACAATGACCTTGACAGCGTGAAAAAACGGATCACGGACAAGACATGCGCGATCCTGTTTGAGACAGTACAGGGCGAGGGCGGTATTTATCCGGCAACAAAAGAATTTATGGAAGGTGTCCGGAAACTCTGCGATGAGCATGATATTCTTCTGATCTTAGATGAGATCCAGTGCGGTATGGGACGGACCGGTGAGATGTTTGCATGGCAGCATTACGGTGTGAAACCGGATATCATGACAAGTGCAAAAGCGCTTGGCTGCGGTGTTCCGGTCGGAGCATTTCTGATGACCGAAAAGGTGGCAGAAAAATCTTTAAAACCGGGCGATCATGGAACGACTTACGGCGGAAACCCATTTGTCGGTGCTGCAGTTGATAAGGTGCTTGAGATGATGGAGCGCGACCACATCACAGACCATGTGAAAGAAATCACACCATATCTGGAAGAAAAATTAGATGAACTGGTAGCTTCCTACGATTTTCTGACAGCACGCAGGGGACTTGGACTGATGCAGGGTGTGGTATCCGAAAAGCCGGTCGGACAGATCGCTGCAAAGGCACTGGAGGAAGGACTGATTGTGATCACGGCAGGTTCAGACGTACTCCGTTTTGTACCACCGCTCATCATCGAGAAACAACATGTGGATGAGATGATCGGAAAACTGAAAAAAGCATTGGATCAGATGTAAGGAATCATAGACTGCACGCGGATGTGTGCAGTCTGTTGTCGTAAAACGAGGAATAGGAAAATGGGATTATGAAGAACATACAAAAGAGGAGAAGTGTAATTGCAGCCATAGTGGTTTGCGCAGGAGCAGCCATTATGGCTGGTGTCGTTTCAAAACAGCCTGTAAAAGAGACGACATTTCCGTTGCAGGCAGAAGAACCGGGCACAGAAGGAAAACAGCCGGATGTGAAAACAGATGCATACGATCTGGCAGATACAGACCTGACCGTGTGGTATGAAGATCCATCTTATGAAGATTTTTTTGAATATGCAGCCAGACAGTATTTTGAACAGACAGGTGTGAAGGCAGCTTTCAAATGTCAGGATACTCTGGATTATATCGGGATGATTTACGACAATACCATGCAGGGAGAGGATTATCCGGATGTTTATCTGTTAAATGGCGATGAGCTTGAGGAGGCATATTTATATGGTCTTGCCATGGAAAATGAGGATGGAGGATCTTATGAGGGGGCATCCCAAAAGTCAGTGAAAGCTTCCACCTATGAGGATAAAATGATTGGATATCCGCTCAGTTACGATGCAAATGTGTTTGTTTATCAGAACGGATATTTTGAAAACCAGCCGGAGTCACTGCAGGCGATCATTGATTATTCTAATGAGAATGAACCGGGAGAAAATGTGGAATACCTGTTAGAGTGGGATGTAAATGATGCATTTTACGATTTCCCGTTCGTTGGAAACAGTGTAACGTTTGAGAAAACGGCGCCGGAAACGATGAATGTGGCCTATGATGAAGATCTGTATCAGAAAGATCTTGAATACTTTGAAACCATTTTAGGATCATTTTCCTTAGACATCAATTCAGTCTCCATGGACAGCATTTTAGAACATTTTAAAGCCGGAAAAACACTCTGTGCGTTTGTAAACACAGATTCCCTGCAAAAATTAGACGATATATCTTATTCTGTGATGGAGATCCCGGCACTGAATGAGGAACTTCCTTCTATCGGATGTGCATCTACGGATATGTTTGTTGTCAATGATTTTTCAAAAAATACGGATCAGGCAGCGGATTTTGCAGATTTTGTAACAGTGCGGCTTACAGACAGACTGCATGATATGAGTGGTCATTATTCGGTATTTTTATCACAGACTGCAGATGATGCGGAAAAAACCGCTTATCAGGCATACGAGGATGCCGTTTTACTGCCGGATTCCCAGGATGCAAAAGATTTCTGGGTAGGGTTAAAGGAAAAAATTGCCGAATATTTTTAAATTTTGTAAAAATAAATGAAATAAATTTTATACACTCTTGTAATAAATGAAAAATTTCGTTAAAATATAGAGAGTGGGCATTGAGGACTCCTTCTGGAATAATGAAGAAGGAGACGCTTATGACGAAAAAATTTATAAAAGTACTATGTTTTTCATGCATTTGCCTGTTGGCAGCTGCATGTGGAGAGAAAGAAAACGTCTATTTTCAATCGGAGACATCCGTGGCAGAAACGCAGCGGAGTGAGGCAGTACCTGAGACGGATGACACGCAGATATCGGAGGAGAGCGGCATACAGACTGAAAAATGTTTTGTATATATCTGCGGGGCGGTAAATACACCGGGAGTTTATGAGGTCACGCAAAATGCGAGACTCTATGAGGTAATTGAGGCAGCCGGCGGTCTGACGGAGGATGCGGCAGAGGAGTTTGTCAATCAGGCGCGGGAGATCGTGGACGGAGAGATGGTACGCATTCTGACGCAGGAGGAAGCTGCTAAGGATGGTTTAGAAGAAGCAGGGGAACGAACGGAGACGGGAGTGGATGGCGAAACAGCCCAAGATTCAGATGGCAGAATAGATCTTAATCTGGCAACTGCAGCGGAGCTTATGACGCTTTCCGGAATCGGTCAGACCAAGGCGGACAGTATTATCCGTTACCGTGAGAAAAATGGTTCTTTTTCTTCTGTGGAGGAGATCAAGCAGGTAGAGGGGATCAAAGAGGGCGTTTATAATCGAATAAAAGATCATATAAAGGTGAAGTAAAATGGCAAAAAAGGTTCTTGTTGTAGATGATGAAAAGTTAATTGTAAAGGGAATCCGGTTCAGTCTTGAGCAGGACGGAATGGAAGTGGACTGCGCATATGACGGGGAGGAAGCATTAAAGATGGCAACGGAAAATGCCTATGACATGGTGCTTCTTGATATCATGCTTCCGAAGATGGATGGATTTGAGGTATGCCAGCATATCAGGGAGTTTTCGAATATGCCGATCGTCATGCTCACCGCAAAGGGAGATGACATGGATAAGATCTTAGGGTTAGAGTACGGTGCAGATGATTACATCACAAAACCGTTTAATATCCTTGAGGTAAAGGCAAGAATTAAAGCGATCATGCGGCGTACTGCGGCGAGCCAGCCGAAAAAAGAGGACAGCAAAATTTTAGGGAAAGAAGTGAATCTTACCGCGAAAGAGTTTGATCTGTTAGAGCTTCTTGTCAACAACCCGAACAAAGTCTACGGCAGGGAGAATCTTTTGAATCTTGTGTGGGGATACGAATATCCGGGAGATGTGCGTACGGTAGATGTTCATGTGCGGCGTCTGAGAGAAAAGATCGAGAGCAATCCGAGCGAGCCGAAGTATGTGCATACCAAATGGGGCGTTGGGTATTATTATTCTCAGAATTAGTAAGGTGCAGCCATGACAAAATTAAAAAAATTTACAGATTTTATGAACAGCCTGAGATTCAGGCTGGTTCTTTTACTTATTCTTATAGGCGTGATCCCATGTGTTCTTTTGCGGATCGGGATGCTCAATTCTTATGAAAACAGGGCTGTTTCACTTCGAACCAGCGAAATCTTAAGCCAGGCAAAGATTTTAGCGAATCAGATCGTGTCAAATGATTATCTGGAAAATTCCGGTTCTCCTACCATTAACGCACAGCTCGAGCAGCTTTCCACTATCTATGACGGGCGTGTCATGATCATCAGTGACACCTTTCAGGTAGTGAAAGATACTTATAAGCTTGATGAAAAAAAGACGATCATCTCAGAGGAAGTCATCAAAAGCTTTTACGGGGAGGAGATTACGAAATATGATTCAAAATATCGTTATATTGAGATGACAATACCACTTGTGCGCACGGATCAGGAAAATGAAAGCAGACAGGTGATAGGTGTCATGATGGTGAGCGTGTCAACGGACAGTATCAGCCTGAACCTGGATTATCTTGCAACGAACACGAGGATCATTGAACTGATCTGCATTTTTACAGTTATTTTCGCAAGCGTCATCATTGCAGGACAGATGGTAAGACCGTTTCATAAGATGTCAAAATCAATTGATGAGATCCAGACGGGTTATGGCGAGGATGCGCTTTCTGTCAATGATTATACAGAGACGAAGCTGATCAGTGAGAAATTTAATAAAATGCTTGGAAGAATGAAGGTGCTAGATGATTCCAGACAGGAGTTTGTGTCGAATGTGTCACATGAATTAAAAACACCGCTTACTTCCATGAAGGTGCTGGCGGATTCCATCAACAGCATGGAGGATGCCCCGATCGAACTCTACAAAGAGTTTATGGGAGATATTGGCAATGAGGTGGACCGTGAGACGAAGATCATCAATGACCTGCTTTCATTAGTCAAGATGGACAAGGCAGCGGGAGATCTGAATATCACAAATATCAATATCAATGAACTGTTAGAGCAGATCTTAAAACGTCTGCGTCCGATCGCGGACAAGCAGAAAGTGGAGCTTGTGCTTGAAAGTTTCCGCCCGGTCAGCGCAGATGTTGACGAGGTAAAGATTACTCTGGCGTTTACCAATTTGATTGAAAATGCGATCAAATACAACAAGGAAGACGGCTGGGTACATGTTTCGCTGAATGCGGATCATCAATATTTTTACCTGAAAGTAGAAGATTCCGGAATCGGAATACCGGAAGATTCGTTAGGACATATTTATGAACGTTTTTACCGTGTGGACAAGTCACACTCCAGGGAGATCGGTGGAACCGGACTTGGTCTTGCCATCACGCGGAATGCAGTACTGATGCACCGTGGTGCGATCAAGGTGTTCAGTACAGAGGGAGAGGGAACGATCTTTAATGTTCGTATTCCGCTCAATTATATTTCATAACAGATTGGATCTATTGAAAATGAAAGGTCAGATTATGGATAAAAAAATCATTGTGCTGTTGTCAGGATGTATCCTGGCAGTCTTTTTGCTGGCTGGATGCGGAAATGATGAAGTGAGCAGCGAATATAATATCGAATATCTGAATAAGGACAAAACAAAGATCGTAGATGTTCCCTATGAGCCGGAGGCTTCGGATACGGATGGGATGATCAAAGAATTTTTAGCAAAGTTAAGCTCAGATTCTGACAATGTTGAGTACCGCAAACCGATACCAAACGGGGTGGAGGTTACCGATTATTCGCTTGACGGCGTGATGCTCTCGATCCATTTTGATGCGGATTACAGCAGTATGACGGAGGTTGAAGAAGTATTGTGCCGTGCTGCGGTGGTTCTTACCATGACACAGATTCCAGGGGTGGACTGTGTATCATTTTATGTGGCAGATGCACCGCTTACGGATATCAGGGGCAATATTGTCGGAAGCATGAATCAGGACAGTTTTATTGAGAATCCAGGAGAACAGATCAATTCAATCCAATGTACGACATTAAAACTTTATTTTGCAAATGAAACCGGTGACGGACTGGTGGAGGAGACAAGAAGCGATGTCTATTACAGCAGCAACGTGTCGATGGAAAAACTGATCATGGAACAGCTTTTGGAGGGACCGCAGACAGAGGGGGCAAAATCTGCGATTCCGGCGGGAACGAAACTGATCAATGTATCCGTGGTGGACGGTGTCTGCTATGTGAGTCTGGATGAAAACTTTAAAAATCAGGATTATCAGGTGAATGAGGCGGTTGTCATCTATTCAATCGTGGATTCCCTGACAGAATTGTCTACGATCAGTAAAGTACAGATCTCGGTCAATGGGGATACCAGTGGCACTTACCGTGATAATTTTAAATTGAGCGACATGTATGACAGAAATCTTGATTACGTCGTTTCATTGGAAGAGACAGGAGTAACAGAGGAGGAATAAATTGGGGAAAAGACCATTTCTTGAAATGGCAGCAGGGTTTATCTGCGGTATTTCCATTGCCGTGTATGGAAAGCCGTGGACGCTCTGGCTTTTATTTTCTGGAATTCTGCTCTGGCCTGCAATCGTGACAGGACATGACAGAGGGATGCCGGAGAGTGACAGATATCCGGTTCGGAAACGGCGGTGGTGTATGGCGGTATGTTCTGCCGCAGCATTATTTTTGGGCTGGCATCACTGCGGGGGTGTGCAGGCGGAACAAAATCAATATCTGCCGTATTTGGAAGATGGGGAAGAGATCCTTTTAAAGGGGAAACTCACCGGCAAAGAGCAAAAAAACGAACAATATTTATACAATCTATCATCCTGTCAGATCAGACAGGATTCTAAAATCAGTGAATGGCAGCGCATATCTGCAAGCATCATCATCTATGGTGAGTCCGACACCTGTTCTATCGGACAAACGCTTGTTTTACATGGAAAAATAAAATTATTTAACCGGGCACGTAATGAGGGAAATTTTGATCAGGCGGCTTATTATAAGGCACGTGGGACCGCATTTGCCGTAAGTGATGTGGATGGAGTGTCTGCATACGGAAAAGCGAATTTTATTGCGGAGAAAATGTATCAATGGAAATATTATCTGGCAGGGTTGTATGAACAGGCACTTGGCGTGCGGGAGGGTGGAGTTTTAAGTACGATGCTGCTCGGAGAAAAAAATCTTCTGGATGCGGAGGTAAAACAGCTTTACCGCACTGCCGGGATCTCACATATTCTGGCGATATCGGGATTACATATCGCAGTAATCGGCATGACATTGTACCGATTGCTGCGAAAAGGGAGCTTTGGTTTCTGGGGATCGGGAATTTTTGCGGCAGTGTTTATGATCTTATATGGCATGATGACCGGAATGGGATATTCGTCGTTCCGTGCGGTCAGTATGTTTTGCATTCTCCTGCTTGGGCAGGCGGTGGGGCGAAGTTATGATTCCCTAAATGCAATGGGTTTTACCGCACTGCTCATTTTATGGAAACAGCCGTTTGCGTTATATGATGCGGGATTTCAGCTTTCTTTTATTGCGGTACTTGGTGTGGTATGGGCTGGAAAAATTGTGCAGAGCGCATACCAGAGGCATGCGGTGCTGCAAAAAATTGGTACAGGATTCGTGCTTCAGCTTGTGATACTGCCGGTTACGGCATGGTATTTTTATGAAATCCCGGTATATGCGATGCTGCTGAATCTGCTTGTGCTGCCGTTTGTTGGAATTGTACTGGCGTCCGGAATTGCCGGGGGTCTGCTGGGGTGTGCGGTGATGCCGCAGGCAGTACTCGTGCATATCGTATTGCTGCCGTGCCATGTGATTTTAAGCGGTTATGAAAAAATTTGTACGATCGCATCGGGTCTGCCTCATGCGTTGCTGATTACCGGAAAACCATCCGCAGTAAAAATTACCGTATACTATCTGCTGCTTGCCGTGGGACTTTTTTTGCTTTCTCATGTGACAAAGCGCCAGAAAGAAATGCAGCAGATGACAGAAGAAAACGGAAGGCAAAAGAGAAGAAAGAGTTACCGGGGAATGGAGTGGAGTTTGTTTGCCTGTGGGTTGGGACTGCTTGTTTTTTTGTTTACACCAGTTTCACAAGGGATGAAACTTACCGTGCTTGATGTCGGACAGGGAGACGGGATTTATCTGCATACAGACAGCGGCTATGATATTTTTATAGATGGTGGCAGTACAAATGTGCAGAGTGTGGGAAAGTACCGTATCCTGCCGTATTTAAAGTCAAACGGTGTGAATGAGATCGATTACTGGTTTGTTTCCCATACGGATCTGGATCATATCTCCGGTTTGTCGGAGATTTTTGATGAGGGATACCGGATCAGAAATCTGGTGCTCTTCCGGGGGATGATACCGGATGAGAGCTATGAGAAACTGGTCTCACTGGCAAAAGAACATGGAACAGAAATCTGTATGATGAGCCGGAAAGATACACTTTTTTCTGGAAGCGCAAAGATAACAGCTATTTCGCCGGAGTACCATGTGGGAGATGAACAGAGAAGTGAAATAAGTACTGATAAGAATGGGGAATCACTGGTATTATTGTATGAGGAAAAAGGTTTTTCAGCATTATTTACCGGAGATATCGGGGAGGAGCAGGAAAAACAGATCCTAAAATGGGGTGGAATCAATGACATAGATTTTTACAAGGCGGCGCACCATGGTTCAAAATATTCAAACACAAAAAGTTTTCTGGATGCGGTTTCGCCACGGATTTCGGTCATTTCCTGCGCAGAAAAGAATCGATACGGACATCCGGGCAGAGCGGCGGTTGAAAATATCCGGGATACGGGGAGTGCACTGTTTTACACGATGGAGGGTGGACAGATCACAGTGACCCGGTTAAAGAAAAATAAGCTGGCAGTACAAAAATTTTTACTTCCGGACAAGCGGTTTGTATTTGTCAGGTAATGTATGTTATACTGTGGTATGCAGCTTAGTACAAAGCTGCGTAGTGCAGCGCTGCGTAATTCGATGTAGCGAAAATGCAGCGAAGTGTAATGCAATATCAGTGCTTTGTATCTGGATAAGTGATAAAAAGGAATCAGATAAAATGAAAACGATCGATGATGATATCAGAAGCGGAAATTTCAAACAGATCTACCTGCTGTATGGAACGGAAGCATATTTAAAAAAGCAGTATAAAGACAAATTGAAAAATGCAATGGCAGCGCCGGATGACAACATGAATTTTACGACGTTTGAGGGAAAGAATATCAATCCGAAAGAAGTGATTGATCTTGCCGAAACACTGCCTTTTTTTGCAGACCGGAGAGTGATATTGATCGAGGACAGCGGATTTTTTAAAAGTTCCTGTGAGGATCTTGCTGAATATCTCACGCAGGTGGCACCGGCGACACATTTTATTTTTGTGGAAGAGGAAGTGGACAAGCGTTCGAAGATGTATAAAACGGTCAAGAATAATGGGAAGATCGTAGAGTTTTCAGCACAGAGCGAGGAACTTTTGACGCGCTGGATCTTGACCAGATTAAAAAAAGAAGGAAAAAACATCACCGGATCCGTGATGCAGCTTTTTTTAAGCAGGACAGGAACAGATATGGGAAATATTGACAGGGAGTTAGAAAAGTTGATCTGTTATGCCTTAGACCGGGATGTGATCACGGCGGAAGATGTGATGGCAGTCACGACGGAACAGACGACCAATAAGATATTTGAGATGGTCAATGCAATCGCCGAGCATAACCAGCGGAAGGCACTGGATCTGTATTATGATCTTCTGACATTAAAAGAACCTCCGATGCGCATTATGTTTCTGATTACCAGACAGTTTCAGATCCTTTTAAATGTGCGTGATATGGCAGGGCGTGGAATGGACAATCAGTCGATTGCCAAAAATGCGGGAATCCCGCCGTTTGCGGTAAAACGGAATATTTCACAGGCAAAAGGATTTACAATGGCGCAGTTAAAGAGGGCGCTTTATGATGGAGCTGACTTAGAGGAGTCCGTAAAAACAGGACGCATGAATGATCAGATGGCGGTAGAGCTTTTTATTATGAAGTACAGCCGGTCAGAAGAAGTACAGCCGGTCAGAAAAATAACATAAAAAGAATTCTGTTTCACAGGATTCTCCGCCTGCGGCGGGTCGCTTCGCGACATAATTCATCTCCGACGCAGTGCGATCCCGCCCGGAGGGCTTTTTGATTCATAGTACGTAAATTCCTATGAATCAAAAAAACACCAGTATGACGGTACTGGTGTTTTTATTATGCGGCTGGGTTAAGGCCGCATATATGTTTTTATCTATGTTTCAAAAATTAAGCTAAACCGTTAACAAGTTTTGTTAAACGGGAAACTTTTCTGGCAGAATTGTTCTTGTGGTAAATTCCTTTAGAAGAAGCGCTCTCGATAGTTGAGATAGCAACTGTTAAAGCAGCTTTTGCAGCCTCTTTATCGTTTGCAGCTACTGCAGCCTCAACTTTTTTAATAGAAGTTTTCACTTCGCTTCTGATCGCTTTGTTTCTAGCAGCTCTTGTCTCTGTTACTAAAATTCTTTTTTTTGCAGATTTAATGTTAGCCAATCCGTACACCTCCAATTTGTAATCGTTATTGTTCATGATTGTTACATTAAAGCCGGACACGGACAGTTCAATGTAAACATACTGGTATATTATAGGGCAGGTTTTTGTGGTTGTCAAGTGTAAAACAGTAAAATAATGAGAAATTATGGATAATTTTTTTTCAGACCAGAAATAATATAGGCAAAGATAACAGATGCCGGAGCAGGGCATTGGAATATGGGGGAAAATTTATGTATCAGATACGAACGGATTTAGCGCTTGAAACGCAGGAAAAAATGCAGGAAGATCATGTTGATCTGAAGGGAGTCCGTTTCTTAGAAGAGAAAGTTGACAAAAATATCACAGTCAGCACAGTGGTCATTGAGACGGAAAACGGTGCAAAGACGATGGGAAAACCCAAGGGAACCTATATAACGATCGAGGCGGGAAATATGGATGAGGAGGATGAAGACTATCACAGAGAGATATCCGTACAGCTTGCGAAGATCATCCGTCAGTTGATCCAGGAAAAAAATGAGGAGTTGTCGGTGCTGGTCGTTGGACTTGGAAACCGTGAAGTTACGCCGGATGCACTAGGCCCGCGTGTGGTGGACAATCTTTTTATCACAAGACACATTGTAAAAGAGTATGGAAAGTATGCTTTCGGAGAAAAAAATGTGAACCGGATCAGCAGTATTGTCCCGGGAGTTATGGCGCAGACGGGAATGGAAAGTCTTGAGATCATTCATGGAATCATCGATGAGACAAAACCTGATCTGGTCATTGTCATTGATGCGTTGGCGGCGCGCAGCACCAAGCGGTTAAACCGGACGATTCAGGTCACGGATACCGGGATCAATCCGGGCAGCGGGGTTGGAAACCATAGACACGGACTGAATAAAAAAAGCCTTGGGATTCCCGTGATATCAATCGGGATACCGACAGTTGTAGATGCTGCAACGATCGTCAATGACACAATGTTTAACCTGATCGCTGCGATGAGCCAGAGCAAGGCATTTGATATGCTTGGGGATTCGTTAAAAGAGTTAAACGATGGAGAAAAATATGAACTGATCCGGGAACTTCTCTCACCGAATTTAAATGCGATGTTTGTGACGCCAAAAGATATTGATGATTCGGTCAAAAGATTAAGCTACACGATCTCGGAAGGCATCAATATTGCATTTATGGGGGAAGGACTGCCGGCATAATAGACAGGCGGGATTATAGTAAAATAAGACTGCCGGGCGAAACTCATGCAGATCACGATCAAGAAGCAAAGCTTCATGGTATAATGAAAAATAGAAGTGCATACAGTGTAGTATGTATGCTTATCGTTATCGACATTTAAAAAAGAAAAAAATAAATGGTGCCGTCTGGCTGGGGGGATTGCTGCTGGCTGTCATTGGAATACTTTTACAGACAAACAGATCTTTCTTTGCAAAGCTTGGAGAAGAGGGGGCAAAAAGCTGCTGCGAAAAAGTACTTGATTTTTATCTGCCCGGTTTGTCTTACAGTGTAAAAGATGAGACGGAGTGGTCTTTTGTGGAGAAAGTGATCGATGTGCTTTTTTACGGGGAAAACTATGAACCTGAAAGTGGATCATACCAGACGCAGATCGAGAGTGATCTCTCTTATGAGGCAATTCTGGCGCGGGAGGCTGCAGATGAAAATTATGTGGATGAAAAGACGGGGGAAGTGATACCATCGGTCGGAAGCGCAGATGGTACGAGCCTGTCAGATGAAAAAGATGCAGGAGGACAGACGGCGGATGCAGGTGCAGCAGAGAACACCGGAGGGCAGCCGGCAGAGCCAGGTGTGGCGGAGAACACCGGAGAGCAGCCGGCAGAGGCAGATGCAGCAGAAAATCAGCAGGCACAGATTGCAGAGGCAGGTGCAGCAGAAAGTCAGGCAGCTTCCGCTGTGGCAGACATCAAAGCAGTGACATTTGCAAGGGAAAAGCTGAATGATTTTGATTATCTGATCCAGAATTTTTATCAGGTGGACAATACGACGACGATCGGGAGCACACAGCTCAATGCGGATGCCCTGCTCGGAAAGGATGTACGTTTGAGCCATGATGCGTCCACACCGCAGATACTGATCTATCATACGCATTCACAGGAAGGGTATGCGGATTCCGTTCCGGGTGATGCATCCATGTCGGTCGTCGGTGTCGGTGATTATCTGACGGAGCTTCTGACACAAAAATATGGCTTTTCCGTAATCCATCACACCGGGCAGTATGATGTCGGAGACCGCGATCATGCCTATGCAAAAGCAGGCCCTGCGTTAGAACAGATCTTAGCGGAAAATAAAAGCATTGAGGTTGTGATCGATCTGCACCGTGACGGAGTCGGAAACAATACGAGACTGGTTACGGAACAAAACGGCGTGCCGATGGCGCAGATCATGTTTTTTAATGGATTGAGCCGCACGACGAAAACAGGCGATATCGAATATCTTTATAATCCTTATATTGCAGATAATCTGGCGATATCGTTCCAGATGCAGTTAAAGGCGGCAGAATATTACCCGGGATTTACCAGAAGAATTTATCTGAAGGGATACCGCTACAATATGCACTATTGCCCGAAGACACTTCTGATCGAGGTGGGGGCGCAGACAAATACACTGGCGGAGGCAAAAAATGCGATGGTACCGCTTGCCGATCTGCTCAACAAAGTATTGACGGGGCAGCAGTAGAAACATAAAATGTATGTAAAAACATAAAAAAACGGGGTAATACATAAGATGGATGTTTTATTGCAGTTAGATGGGAATATTTTATTGTGGATCCAGGAGCATGTGAGGAATGCTGTTCTGACGCCGGTCATGACATTTATTACGCATTTAGGAGATGCGGGATGGATCTGGATTGCTCTTGCAATCGTATTTTTACTTGTAAAAAAGATGCGGAGAACAGGTGTGCTCATGACGTGTTCCCTGTTGGGATCTCTGATCGTTAATAATCTCATTTTAAAAAATCTGGTCGCCAGAACAAGGCCTTATGAGGCTGTGGATGGACTGCAGCGTATCATAGAAGCGCAGAGGGATCTTTCATTTCCATCCGGGCATACCGGCAGTTCTTTTGCAGCGGCTGTTGTGATCTTTCTGACATGCCCAAGGAAGATCGGGGTGCCGGCTTTGATCCTGGCATTTCTGATCATGTTTTCAAGACTTTATGTCGGAGTGCATTATCCGACGGACGTTCTTGCCGGAATGATCACGGGGACACTGATCGCAGTGCTGGTATGCAGGGTGTATCAGAAAAAACATAGAAAAGTTTTAGAATCATAATATACAAAAAACACCCCGGACAAAGTAAAAGTGCCGGAGTGTTTTTTTCTGTCACACAGAAAGATGATATTTCTCCATCCAGTAATTGAGCTGGATAAAATAGGCCAGAAGCTGTGGACCCGCCATAAGCTGCCCGAACCACGGCTTTCCGTATTCTTTTGGTGCTTCCATAAATTTTTTCGCTTTCTTTTTATCGATAAGCGGAAGGATAGAAGCATTGCTGTCTGCTAAAATATCCGTCATCCGCGCGATCAGGATCTTTTCATAACCCGGATGGTAGGTTTTCGGGTAAGGACTTTTTTTGCGGTGCAATAGTTCCGGCGGCAGAAGATCGCGGAAGGCATCACGAAGCAGAGCCTTTTCCACACCGTTCTGGTATTTCATTTTCCATGGAACATTGTACACATAGTCGATGATACGGTGGTCAGCAAAGGGGACTCTCGCCTCAAGACCGGAATACATGCTGGTGCGGTCCATGCGGTCGAGCAGTGTCTGCATAAACCATTTGATATTCAGGTAGGCGATCTCACGGCGTCTGTATTCTTCGGCGGTTTCATCCGGAAGATGCGGTGTTTTTTTCAGGGATTCTTCATACCTTGCATGGGAGTAAGAAGAGAGATCAAGGCTTTTCATAACATCATCATCAAGAAAGGCAGTACGGGCATCGATATCCGCAGACCACGGAAAACCATCCCGGTTCATCAGTTCCGGGCGGTAAAACCACGGGTATCCGCCGAAGATTTCATCGGCACATTCCCCGGTCAGTGTGACCTTGTTTTGTTTTTTGACCAGAGAACAAAAGTAAAGTAAGGAGGCATCGACATCTGTCATGCCAGGCATATCCTTTGCGTCCACGGCAGCATAGAGCATGTCGGCGAGCGTCTCCTGGGTGCATTCCAGGTAAGTATGACTGGTTTTACAGTGCTCTAACATGCAGTTTACATAGGGAAGATCGCGTTCCGGCTGAAAGGAATTGGATTGAAAATAAATATCATTTTCCGTAAAGTCAAAGGAAAACGTATTTAAGACTTCACCGTGTTCCCTCTGGTAAGCGGCAGCAAGGGCTGTGACGATGCTTGAATCGATGCCACCGGATAAAAAGGTACAGACCGGCACATCGGAGATCATCTGCCGTTTTACGGTATCGCGCATGAGAAAAGATACATGTGCCACGGTGTCCTCGTAGGAGTCCGTGTGGGGCAGACATTTCAGATCCCAGTAGGTGGTATCGGAGAGCCCCATGGCATCAAAACACAGGTAATGTCCGGGTAGAACTTCATAGATATCCTGAAAAACCCCACATCCGGGGGTGCGCGCCGGCCCGACTGCAAGCAGTTCTCTCAGGCTGTTTTCGGTAATAGCGGGTGAAAGATCCGGAAAGCAGAACAGTGCTTTTGGCTCTGAGGCAAAGACAAGCTCACCGTCTTTTGCGTGATAAAAAAGCGGCTTTGTCCCTACTCTGTCGCGGTAGAGAAAAAGCTGTTTTGCGGCACCGTCCCAGATGGCAAAGGAAAAGATTCCATTTAAGCGGGAGACAAAGGAAGCACCGAAATGCATGTAGGCATATAAGATCACTTCCGTGTCGGATGTTGTGAGAAAATTATATCCGGCAGCAGTAAGCTCCGGGATCAGTTCATCGGTATTATAGATCTCCCCATTGTAGACGATGGCATAATCTGCCCCGTCCCGGTGACGTATCATAGGCTGTGCACCGTGCGTGATATCACGGATAGAAAGTCTCTGATGTGACAGACCGGCATGAGGTGTCAGATAAATGCCGGAAGCATCACCGCCGCGGTGGATGAGTTTTTCGTGCATGGACACCAGTATATTTTCCCAAAAGGACTGTCTGTCCGTATAACAGCGTTTCAGGCTGCAAAATCCTGCAATTCCGCACATAAGGTCACTCCATTAAAAAACAGATTTAATCCCTGTTAGTGTATGCAAATCCATCAAAAAGATGATGGATTCCCATCAAAAAGATGATGGATGATGGAAAAAAATGGAATTGCAGGTTAAAATATGCTATAATGAACGAGAGAGAGTCAACATGCTTGTATGATTGACGAATTGTGAATTGGATCATGTGCCGATTTTGCACATGAATATAATGATTGATTTTGAAAAATTTTACATTCAATTTGGAGGAAACGGCTTTGACGCTGGATAGTTTATATATTGGAGTTCCAATCGGAGCGTTTTTCTGTTTTTTATTTATATTTTTTTCATTCCTGAATGCCGGGGATGCAAAACCGGTCAGGTATTTCAGACAGATTCTTTTATCCTGTCTGATCTGGACTGGCGGTGTAGTAATGATGCGTATGCAGATCATGCCGGGGATGCGGTTCTGGTTTCATGTGTCGGTATTCGGATTTTTGACGGTACCGATTTTTATGTATGCATTTTTATTTTATATGTTGGAGATCAAAAAGAATGGTTTCCTGACCGGATATTGCATAGCTACTGTGGTGGCAATGGGGATCAATGTTGTCACAGAAGTATTTATCCCGGAACCGGATATTATCCGGTATGCAGATGAAAGCATTGGATATGCCTGTCATCTATCTTGGGGAAGTTATTTATTTGCAGCTGCGGAGGCAGTTGTGATCGTCTATACGACAGTTTTGGCGCACAGGGCAATCGGCAATAAATTTGAAAAACGAAAGAAATTATTTCCACTGCTGCTTGGAACAGTTGCAATTTTGACAGGCAATCTTTTTGTTGCACTGCCGGGTAATTTTTTCCCGTATGATATGCTGGGCGGTATCTTTATGGCATTGTGCCTGTTATATATCATGTGGCACAAGTATCTGTTTGATATCTCGAACCGTATCGTGATCGGATGTATCTACTCGGTTGCACTGGCGGTCAGTCTTCTTCCTGTGTTCAATTTTAATCACAATGCGGAGTGGTATCTTGGCAGTGTATTGCCGGAAATACAGCAAAAAGTTATAGTGCTCGTACTTGGATTTACAGGATGGTCGTTGTTTGTATTTTATCTGGCAAGAAAAATGGCAGAGGGAATCATGCAGAGGCAGAACAGAAAGCAGATCGAGGTATTACGTCGTTTTCAGAATGAGTCGGCGTTTATATTACGGCAGGAAGATCTGTTTAAGCTGCTGGTTGGTGTGGTAAATGAGATGTTTCCGGTAAAGGACATCTTTGTTTTTATCAAAAATGGAGAAAAGTTTACGGTTGTAAAAACAGCCGGTGGACAGATGCCGGATCAGGCAGAGCAGGATGAAATCACGGCTATGCTGGAAAGATCGGGGGCAGGTGAGTGCTCTGAGATTTCATTGATGAAGTATGATGATGAGATACAGGGATTTATCTATATAAAATCGGAGAAAAGAACCAGATTAAATTATTTAGAGAGAGATTATTACTGGAGAATTGGTGTGTATGCGGGTGTGTGCCTTAAGAATATCAGCACTTATCAGGAAGTATATCAGATATCGATCCATGATGAACTGACAGGGCTTTATAACAGGGGATATTTTAAAAAGTTTCTGGCGGAGAACTGGAAAGAAGAGCAGAAGATAGCTCTGATGTATCTTGATCTGGATGATTTTAAGCTTTTTAATGAGCTGTACGGGGAAGAATGTGGGGATCGTATCTTAAAATGGTGCGGACATATCATAGAGAATACCGTAGGATGTCAGGGAAATACGTTCCGGTTTGGATCAAATGAATATGTGGTGCTGATAAATTCGGATGAAAAGAAAAAGGTGGCACAGATTGCGGGAAAGATCCAGAAAAATTTTTTGAACACGGACGAGGAAAAACCGGATGTGCTCCAGCCAATTACGGCAAGTATTGGTATTGCATTTTACCCGGATACGGCTTCAGGAGCGGATGAGCTGCTCAGTCAGGCAGAGCGTGCGAATTTTTATGCAAAAAGAGATGGAAAGAACTGTATTAAAATTTATGGAGCACATACAGAAGATGAACTTGAGGATCAGCAGGTACAAAAGCATTATGAACAGATTGCACCAACGATTTACGCACTGACTGCAGCAATCGATGCAAAGGATTCTTATACCTTTGAACATTCCTGCCATGTATCGGATTATGCGGTTCTTCTCGCAAAAAAAATAGGTCTTGAGCCGAATGACATTGAAATTGCAAAGGAGGCAGGACTGCTTCACGATATCGGAAAGATTGGTATTCCTGAGAGTATCTTAAAAAAACAGGGCAGGTTAAATGATGAGGAATATGAGATCATGAAAACACATGTCACGAATTCCATTGAGATGATTCATTTTCTGCCGAATATGAACTATGTGATACCGGCTGTATTATCGCATCATGAGAGATATGACGGAAAGGGATATCCGAGAGGCCTGAAAGGAGAAGATATTCCACTGTTAGGGCGTATTCTTGCGGTATGTGATTCGTTTGATGCGATGACAACAAAGCGTACCTATAAGGAAGCTATGTCGATCGATTATGCAATCAGTGAGTTAGAACACAATAAGGGAACACAGTTTGATCCAAAACTGGCAGAGGCATTTATTGAGTTGTTAAAAGAAGGGAAAATTGAGGTCTAATTCTTAAGATTTTCTGAGGATTTTTGTTTGATGGATGACAAAAAAACGTTAATGTGTTAAACTGCAAAAGTGTAAAATGTTTTTATCAGGAGGAGTTTAACATGTGGAACAGAAGTGAGTTAAAAAGCAATGCAAAGCTGGCATTGAAGGCGAATTACTGGAAAGCAGTGCTGGTGGGACTGATTCTGTCATTTATTTTAGGTTCAGGCTCAACAGCTGCCCAAAATTCGGCAAGGTCATCAACGGATGGATTGACGGATATAGATCCGGTAATGGTATTTACTGTGATTGGGATTATACTGGCAGCAGTATTTGTTGCCATGGTGATCAGCATCCTGCTCAGTATTTTTATCTGGAATCCGCTTGAAGTGGGATGTCAGAAATTTTTCATTAACTGTAAGTATGGTAACGCGGAATTAGGCGATATTGCATACGGATTTAAAAACGGATATGCGCACATCGGCATGATCATGTTCCTGCGGGGGCTGTTTACAGGACTCTGGATGTTATTATTTATCATTCCGGGTATCGTGAAAAGTTATGAGTATATGATGATCCCATATCTTTTAGCAGAGCATCCGGAGATGACCAGACAGGAAGCCTTTGCAGAAAGTAAACAGATGATGGATGGAAACAAATGGGATGCATTTGTGTTAGATCTTTCATTTATCGGCTGGACGCTGTTAGGTGTCTGCACATTTGGTATTCTTCTTGTTTTTTATGTAGAACCTTACATATATCTGACACGCGCAGAACTGTATCATGCATTAAAAAATAATAATAAGTCGGTAGAATTTTAAATTTACCCCAAAAGAGTCATAAAATCCCCCCAAGCTGCATTTCTAATAAGTAAGGAGTGCGTTTGCGGGGGATTTTTATGTCCAATGAGAAAATGGAAAATCTGTTAAATCTTGCACTCGATGCGACAGAGCGGGAGAGGGAAAAATCGTTAGATCTCGATACCGGGTATGACAGAGCGGAACGGACCTGGGAAGTTATCGTAAAATTCGGAGGCACGGAAGAAGCGTTGAGGGGACTGTTTGCAGAAAAATTTCCGGAGGAGTATGACCGGATCAGGATTACAAATCTGCGGAATGAATATGCGATCCTGCTTTTGCCAGAGCATATTGTGGAACTGGTGGCGGCACTGACAGAGATCGAATACATGGAGAAACCGAAACTTTTGTTTTTTGCAGTGAATAACGGCAGACGTGTATCATGCATCAATCAGCTGCAGACGGTGGGGACGGAGCAGGGAACATTGTCGTCTGGCAGAAATTTAAGTGGAACCGGCGTGATCGTGGCAGTGATCGATTCCGGCATCGATTATACACACCCGGATTTTCGGAATGCAGACGGAACCACCCGGATTTTAAATCTGTGGGATCAGACGATACCAGCAGACAGCGTGGCAGATCCGTTTCCTGCGGAGAATGGAGAAACGTCATTTTTAGGGGCACCGTCAGGGTACTTTCTTGGAACTGAATTTACGAGAGCGGTGATAGACCGCGCTTTAGAGCAGACAACGGAGAGAGAGCGGTTTGCGTTGTGCCCCAGCCGTGACATCTCCGGGCATGGCACCCATGTGACGGGGATCGCAGCCGGAAATGGCAGAGCCTCACAGGGAAGATACCGCGGAGTGGCATATGAAAGTCCGCTTCTGATCGTAAAATTGGGAACGCCGGGGGAACGATCTTTTCCAAGAACGACGGAACTGATGCAGGCAGTAGATTACTGTATCAGAAAAGCCCAGGAATACGGGATGCCCATTGTTATAAATTTGAGCTTTGGGAATAACTATGGTTCCCACTCCGGCAACTCCCTGTTAGAGGGTTATCTTGATGATATGGCGAATTACTGGCGTACGTCGATTGTTGCCGGCAGCGGAAATGAGGGGGCGTCGGCGGTGCATGCGTCTGGAACCCTGCGGGAAAATATCACGAAAGATGTGGAAATCGCCGTGAGCAGTTATGAGCCGTCTTTAAATCTTCAAATTTGGAAAAATTATTCCGATGAGATTGCGGTCTCGCTGATTCATCCGAATGGTACGAGAGTGGGACCAGTCCGGCAGATTTTAGGTCCGCAGCGTTTTAGGCTGGGGAATACAGATATTCTGCTTTATTACGGAGAACCGAGTCCCTACAGTCCTTATCAGGAAATTTATTTTGACCTGCTTCCGGTAAACGAGTATATTGACAGCGGCGTCTGGACGATACAGCTTGTACCACAGAGAATTGCAGCCGGAAATTATGATATGTGGCTTCCGGCGGGCGGTGTTTTAAACGAAGGTACGGGCTTTTTGATGCCGTCGGAGGAGACAACACTGACGATTCCGTCGACGGCGGCGCGGGTGATCACCGTCGGAGCCTACGACGGATATTTTGACCGCGCGGCGGCATTTTCCGGGCGCGGGTATACGCGGGAGACCAATCAGGTCAAACCGGATCTGGTCGCACCGGGGGTGGATATTACTTCCTGTGCGCCGGGCGGCGGGTATGTGACAAGAAGCGGAACATCGATGGCGTCTCCCTTTGTGACTGGCGGGGCAGCACTTCTGATGCAATGGGGGATCGTGGATAAAAATGATCCATATCTGTATGGGGAAAAAATGAAAGCGTATCTGATCAAGGGGGCAAGAAGGCTTCCGGCGATGCGGGACTATCCGAATCCGGTGTTTGGGGATAATGGTATTATAGTGTCAAGTTAGTGAGAAGCCAGTAAAATCAAGGGGTTCCGCTGATTTCGTCCAAAACAGAAATTGCTGTGAAAACGGCAAATTGGGATGAAAACAACCTGGTTTTCATTCTGAAAAAGGAAAATCGGATAACTTGACACTAAAATACCATAAGGAGTTAAAAATCTATTTTTCAAATGTATTTCAAATTTACCATTTCTAATCAATCTCAGTTTTAGTGCAAAATCTATTTTCCAAATTGTAACCGATAGTGTTCTTACATGGAAGGAGGTAAGTGAACAGTCCTACTTTTATCCAAGTGTCATATGAAATTGATACCATGGCAGTCGCCAAGGTTCAGCAAGCCTGGCCTTGGCTCGCTGCCTGCATGAGAATCCAATGTAACCAAAATAACAAATTCAACAAGAGAAAGGAAGCAAACGTATGGGCAAGGTTTTAGGAATTGTAAACAGAAAGGGCGGAGTAGGTAAGACCACGACCGCCACAACCCTGTCATATCTGCTGTCTAAGGAGGGCTGTAAGGTCGCATTGATTGACTTTGACGGGCAGAGGCACACAACAAAACTTTGCGGAGTGACCGCACCAGAGCAGCTTTCCGTGACAATTTATGACATTTTGAAGTGTATCGTGATGAACGAAGAACTGCCGGATAAAGGGTCCTACATGATAAGGACAGAGACAGGAGTAGATTTAATTCCGGCGAATAACAAGCTGGATAACTTTGATAAGCTGATGTGTGATACTGATTTTGCAGAATACAAGCTGAAAGAGTTTGTGGACACCATTAAGGAGCAGTATGACTACATCCTCATTGACGGGATGCCTAAGATGGGGACAGCCATGATAAATGTGATGATATGCTGTGACAGTCTGATTATTCCGGTACAGTCGGCAACGCTGGCGGTAGAGGGAATGGCAGAGTTTCTAAGGGCTTTCCACAGAATCAAGAGCCACGCAAATGCAGAGACGCAGCAGGAGAAAACTAAGCAATGTCAAAGGAAACAGACTGATAAAAAGGAGATTTGCAGAACAGACACAGCGTATGGAAGAGTGGACGAAAGAGACACCTTTTGGGGGTGGACTGGGGAGGAGGTCAGTTTGATACCACCTTGAACGTTCATTTTAACTAAAAGACTAAAAAGTGAAAAAAAAGTATTTAGGATAAAATAGAAATATAGTCTGGTTACACATTGGTAATAAACGTAAAATGACGTATATGTTAAGCTTAAAATGATAATTTTGCAAATAAAATAAAAAATTTCTTGTAGATTATTAAACCATAGCAAAATAAATTAGTATACAGAGCATTCTTAAATAGTCAAAGAAAAGATATGATAAAGGAAAATGAGTTTCGGAGATAGAAATGAAATTAGACTATTGCGCAATAGGTATGAGAATAAAAGAGCGTCGGATGAAGAAAGAATGGTCGTAGGAGATGCTGGCATCTACTGTTGGAATTTCTAATCCACATATGAGTAATATAGAGCGGGGAAAGACAAAAGTAAGCTTGGCAACTTTGATAGATATTGCAAACGCTCTGGATACGACATTTGACGCATTGATTTGTGATAATCTGGTGAAAGGGAAAGTTGTTTTTGATGAAGAAATTTCACAGGAATTGGAAGAATGCAGTGAAGAAGACATCAGAATTGTTTATGATATGGTAAAAGCGTTGGTTAAGAGTCTGGCAAAACGGAAACATTAGTTGTTACAGTGGGGGCAAAGATATATGATAAGGATCGGGATTTGTGATGATTTAGTAGAACAACTTCAGATACAGGAAGAGATGGTTAGGAATATCGTTTGCCGTTTGGGACTGAATACAGAAATAAAATGTTTTCAAAGTGGAGAAGATTTGTTATGGGAAATGGAACAAAAAGGCAATATGGATATCATTCTTTTGGATATTGAAATGGGCGGGATAAACGGAGTTGAAACGGCAAGACGGATTCGGGAAAAGGATAACAGGGCAATTTTGTTCTTCATTTCCTACTATGAACAGTATTGTAAGGAAATCATTAATGTACAGCCATTTCGGTTTATAGACAAGCCTGTTTCGGAGGAGGAACTGGATCGTGGGTTTAGAGAAGCGTTTAAGGCGATGAGTCAAAAAGAAGAAATTTTTGAGTATACATATAAAAAAGTTCCATATAAGATTTTGGTAAATAAAATTCGTTATTTTGAGAGTGATAAGCGACAGGTGAATCTTTACAGTACAGACGGTGTTTCTTCCTTTTATAAAAAACTGGATGAAGTAGAAGCACAGTTAGAACAGATGAATATCAAGTTTTTAAGGATTAGTAAATCTTATCTGGTCAATGTGAACTATGTAAAGGAATTTCGGTATGAAAAAGTAGTGATGGATGACGGCAAAGAATTTAAAATAGGTCCCAGATATAAGGATAAAATACGAAAAAGTTATATTGAATTGATGAGGATAAGCTAAATGATGAAAGTAATGCTGGCAGCCATTGAAATTTTTTCTTTAGTGTATCAGAGAATTTTTGCACAAAAAGTCCTGACACAAAGAAAGCATAGCAGAGTGTGGGAGTGTTTTGTATGGGGAATGTATTTTGTTATTTCTAATTTTTTTACTTACAGTTTTGCAAAAAGTGCGTGGGACAATACAGGAATATTTGTTGTCTCATTTTTTTTTGCTTTACGTATTTTATATATAGATTCTGCATGGGTTTTATCGGCAGTTACTGCTTTTATGGCAATTAGCGGAGCATTATCAGAAGTATTGACTTATTATGGATGGCAGATATTTGTTCAGAAAAGTGGAGTCAAAGTAGATACGGCAAATGAGGATTACTTACTATTGCTGGTTTCCAAGCTAGTTATGTTTTTCTTTATAAAAATATTGCTGGCGCTTATCAAGCGGCATAAAAATATCAGGTTGAATACACAGGAATGGGTTGAAATTTTTATGATTCCCGGAGGAAGCATTGTCATTTTAGCTGAAATGATCTGTCAAAAGGAAAGCATGAGCGAGACATTGGATTTTGTGGCAGCGCTTATGGTAATGCTGATAAATATTTTTACATATTATTTGTATGATAAAATTGGAGAAACAGCAGAAAAAAGAGTACGGGAAGAGGTTTTACAGGAGCAAAGTGAATATTATCTCAGACAGTACAATGAAAACATGAATCTGTGGGTAGAAATGAGTGAGTTCCGCCATAATATGACGGAACGGTATCTGATGGAGAAAATGTATCTGGAGAAAGGAGACTATGAGGCACTCAAAAAATATTGCGATAATTCTTTAGAAAAGTTACATAAGCAGAGAAAAGTATCTAATACAGGGTGTTTCTATTTTGACAGTATTATT
>ENA-ORUU01000565-ORUU01000565.1-human-gut-metagenome-genome-assembly--contig:-NODE-565-length-27335-cov-3.10341_pt1 | contig 27335 bp, 20 predicted proteins | sample MGYA00242085_ERZ509221 | MGnify/ENA primary metagenome ERZ509221 (study PRJEB26280, sample SAMEA2338809) | human gut metagenome | biome: human gut; feature: human-associated habitat; material: faeces... | reverse complement strand
GCCTGCGTTTGCGCCGCACGGTTCTCAATCTTTCGCAGGAGAAACTGGCCGCGCTTGCCGGGCTGACTTTTCAGCAGATTCAAAAATACGAACGCGGTATGAACCGCATTGGCGCCAGCCGTCTGTACGATTTTGCGCAGATTCTTGAGGTGCCGGTCAGTTACTTTTTTGCCGAAATGCCGGAAGAGGTTGCGCAGCACAGCCCGCGCCGTTACAACGGCATCAGCTGTTGTAACGGCGATGTGCCGCAGTTGCCGGAAGACCCGGCGCACAGCGCGGAAATTCAGTCGCTGATTCGCGCCTACAGCCGGATTACCAACCGCGAAGCCGCGCGGGCGCTGTTGGCACTCTCCGAAAAAATGGCGCCGCTGGCTGCCTGCATTGATAAAAAAACGGATATGGCCTGAAAAAAACGTCTGTTTCCACCGAAACAGACGTTTTTTTATCTTTGTCAGAAACCGTTAACCGGCCTTGAGCATGACTTCCGGCGCCTTAATGCCGAGCAGATAGAGCAGCAGGGTCAGAATGTCGCGGGTCAGTTTGGCCAGTTTCAAACGTCCGGCCGCTACCGCGGCGTTTTCTTCGCTCATAATCGGCGAGGCGTTGTAAAAGCTGCTGAATGTTTGCGCCAGCGTATAGGCATAATCGGAAATAATGCTCGGCTCCTTGTCGGCTTCGGCGCGCATAATTACGTTGTTCAACTGTGCCAGTTTCAGCGCCAGCACCCGTTCCTCGGCGTTTGTTATCACGATGTTTCCCGGTTCCTTTCCTTTTTCTTTTGCTTTGCGCAGAATGGAATTGATGCGGGCAATCGCATATTGGATGTAGGGGCCGGTTTTGCCTTCGAATTTGGCAAAGTCTTCCAGCTCAAAGATATATCCGGCGGAAATGGTGTTTTTCAAATCCTGAAACTTGATGGCGCCGATGGCGATTTCGCCGACCAGATTTTCAATATAAGCCGCGTCATAACCGTCGGTTTCTTCCGGTTTTGGCATCGATTCGCGGACTTTGTCCTTGGACAGGGCAATCAGGTCTTCCAGATTCATCACGCCGCCGTCGCGGGTCTTGAACGGTTTGCCGTCCGCGCCGTTGACCGTACCGAAACCGATGTGCAGCATTTTGACCCCGGGCGCAATCCCGAGTTTTTCGGAAGCCTCGAAAACCTGCTCAAAATGCAGCGACTGCCGCTTGTCCACGACATAAATAATTTCGTCGGCCTTAAGGTCGTCATAACGCATTTTAATCGTTGCAATATCGGTAATCTGGTAGCCGAAACCGCCGTCGCTCTTAATCAGGATAACCGGCGGCTTGGGCTTGTTGCCTTCCTCAAGCCGGATAATCAGCGCGCCGTCGTCCAGCTCGGCCAGTCCTTTTTCTTTGGCAATTTTGACAATCTCGGAACTAGCTTCGTGTGCGTCGCTTTCGCCGAGCCAGAGGTCAAAATGTGCCTCAAGGTCGTCATAGTTCTTTTTGACCGCGTTGACCGAAACCTCGCACAGATGCTTCCAGGCCTTGCGGTATTCCGGATTGCCGTCCTGCAGCTCGGCGGTAATCTGCCGCGCTTTTTCCTTGGCAGCTTCGTCTTCCTTGCAGCGGATGTTGGCTTTTTTGTAAAAGGCGCTGATGGCCTCAATGTCATAGCTTTCCGTTTTGGAAAGGTCGCCGTCCTGATTGATGATTTCGGCCAGAATCATGCCCATCGGGGTTCCCCAGTCGCCGAAGTGGACGTCGGAGATGACTTCGTTGCCGTAAAAACTCTCGATCCGGCGGATGGATTCGCCGATGACCGCCGAACGCAGATGTCCGACATGCAGCGCCTTGGCGACGTTCGGGCCGCCGAAGTCCATCACGATTTTTTTCGGCGTTTCGGTTTTGTCGCAGCCGAAACGCCCGTCGCCGGCCATGGCGTCCAGTTCGGCGGCAATGAAGGTTTCTTTGAGGCTGATATTGATAAAGCCCGGCCCGTCGACCGATATTTTGGCAATGTCGGCGTCCTGTTCCAGTTCGCCGGCAATCAGCGCGGCAATCTCACGCGGGTTTCTGCGCAATGGCTTGGCCAGCGCCAGCGCGCCGTTGCACTGAAAATCGCTCAGGTCCGGACGGTCGGAAACCTTGACGACGGCAAATTTGGTGTCCAGGCCGTGTTTTGCAAAAATGCCGGCCAGTTTCTGGTTGAGTAGTTTTTCTAATGATTGGGCCATGTTCGTTCATCCTGAAATTAGTCGTTTTGTGCGACACTTTATAAAAAAAATCGGCTGATTACAAGTCAAAAAGACAGGGGATTACTGTACGCATCGGAAATATATGTGATTTGGAATCAGCAGTCGGCAGGTAAACGACGTCATGTCGGTCGGTTCGGCGTGCGTTCCGGTCTTGTGCTTGCGGCATTCTTCGTCGGCGAGCTTTTTGACCTCGTCGTAAGTGGTTGTCCAGCCGTTGTAGCAGACGGCCGGATTTTCGGGCGTCGAGCGTCCGACATAGAGTTTGCTGATGTCGTGCACACCGGCGTTGCGCTGGCGGTCAATAAAAGGCGGCAGAAAACTGCAGGCGCCGAGCAGCAGAAACAGGGCGGCGGCAAATCCGAATTTTACTCTGGACAATTTAAAAAACTCCATTACTTTATTCTTATCATATCAACATATATACGAAGAAGAATAAAATGGAAAGTCAAAACAAATATATTGGTGATGAAAGTTTCAAAAAATTTCTCGGGCATTACGGCTGCCCGACGCCGCTGCCCGTGGTCAAAATGAAGTTTGCCGGCGCCGTTTGCAGCCCCAATCTTGACCTGCGTCCCGCCGACGTCATTTCTTCTTTTTGGCCCGCAGGCCAGGCGCCCCGGCTCGAAACCAAAAACGAGGCCGATTTGTTCTTCAAGTTTTTTATGGGGCTGTGGGACGAGGTTTTTCAAAAAGTCAGAGAAAACAAAATTAAACTGGAACCAGTAAAGCTTTCCGGCCGCGAGCAGATACGCGAGGCCTGCGCCGCCCGCTTTGCCGAGGTCGAGGGCGGTTACGTCGAAGGTTTCTGGGGCGGCCGCGAGGACTTCAAACTGCCGGCCTTTATTGCCCAGATGATAGACTCCCTGACCGAATTGTCCGGCGTTTACAATACGTTGGCAAAAAAACTTGACAAGGCCGAAAATCTGGAAGAAATTTCTAATACTTTCCGCTACACCGACAAAATGGTGGAAAAAGCCGTCAGCTTTATTATTGAAAATTCGGTTTTGCCGAGGATTGACAGCCTGCAGAGAGTCGTGCATTAACAAAATAAGGATTTTATATCATGGAAATGATGGAAGGTCTTATGACCCGCCGTTCAGTTCGCAAATATACTGACCAGAAGATAGACAAAGCCACCCTTACCGAAATCATCAGAGCCGCCCAGTATGCCCCGACCGCGCACAACCGCCAGCCGTGGGAGTTCCTGGTCGTTGACGACCGCGAGGTTCTGGCCAATCTGCGCCACATTCAGCGCTGGACGTCCTTTGCCAAAGACGCCGCTTGCGTCGTATTCGTTCTGGGCGATGTCAGCCAGTCGTTCAACCGCGACAAGGAAAACGAAAAATGGAGCTTTGTCGACGTCGACTGTGCCATTGCCACCGAAAACCTGATGCTGGCCGCCTGGGCCAAAGGCATCGGCACCTGCTACTGCGGCGCCGCGCCCATGCAGCGCGTGGTGGACGATTTGAAAGAATATCTGAAACTGCCGGACAACATCCGCCCATTTGCCATTGTGACGATGGGCTATCCGGCCGAAACCCCGAAGCAGCCGGAAGGCCGTTTTAAGGAAGAAAAAATCCACTGGGGAAAATATTAAAGTTTTTGAGCCGCCGCGTCAGCCGCGGCTCTTGTATTATTGTCTGATAAGTTAAAAATAGCTTGAAAAAAATCAATTAAGTGCTACATTAGCACCGAATTAAACAAACCCGTAAAGCGCAGGGTTCCCTGTGCTTGCATTCTAACAAGGAAGGAAAAATAATATGACAATTCGCGTCGGTATTAACGGATTTGGCCGTATCGGCCGCCTGGTTTTCCGTGCCGCTCAGGAAAGAAATGACATCGAAATCGTCGGCATCAACGACCTGATTGATGTTGAATATATGGCTTATATGCTGCGTTACGACACCATGCACGGCCAGTTCAAGGGTTCCATTGAAATCAAGGACGGCAAACTGGTTGTCAACGGCAAGGCTATCCGCGTTACCGCAGAAAAGAACCCGGCCGACCTGAAGTGGAACGAAGTCGGCGCCGAATACGTCGTTGAATCTACCGGTCTGTTCCTTACCAAGGAAAAGGCTCAGGGGCATATTGACGCCGGTGCCAAATATGTCGTTATGTCGGCACCCTCCAAGGACGATACCCCGATGTTCGTCTGCGGCGTAAACACCGATTCTTATGTTAAGGGCACTCAGTTTGTTTCCAATGCTTCCTGCACCACAAACTGCCTGGCTCCGATTGCCAAAGTTCTGAACGACAAGTTCGGCATTGTTGACGGCCTGATGACCACCGTTCACTCGACCACGGCCACACAGAAAACCGTTGACGGCCCGTCCATGAAAGACTGGAGAGGCGGACGTGCCGCTGCCGGCAACATCATTCCGTCTTCGACCGGTGCCGCCAAAGCCGTCGGCAAGGTTATCCCGAGCCTGAACGGCAAACTGACCGGTATGTCTTTCCGCGTTCCGACGCTGGACGTTTCCGTTGTCGACCTGACCGCCAACCTCGCCAAGCCGACTTCTTATGAAGAAATCTGCAAAGCCATGAAAGAAGCTTCTGAAGGCGAACTCAAAGGCATTCTCGGCTATACCGAAGATCAGGTTGTTTCGTCTGACTTCCTCGGCGATGCCCGCACTTCTATCTTTGACGCCAAAGCCGGCATTCAGCTGACCCCGACCTTTGTTAAGGTTGTCAGCTGGTACGACAATGAGTGGGGTTATTCCAACAAGGTTCTCGACCTCGTTGCCCACATGGCCAAAGTAAACGGATAATCTGAAATAAAGCAAACCCTCTTGGCTTATCAAGGGGGTTTTGTTTTTTGTAAAGGAAAAACTTATGGAATACAAAACGATTGATGATTTGGGCGATTTAAACGGCAAAGTCGTTATGCTGCGCGCCGATTTGAACGTCCCGATGGATGAAAATTTTCACGTTACCAACACGGCCCGCATCGACCGCACCGTTCCCACCGTTAAGGAACTGATGGGCAAAGGCGCCAAAGTTGTGGTTATCAGCCACTTTGGCCGTCCGGAAGGCAAGGGCGACCTGAAGAATTCGCTCAGCCATATTGTCAAGGACATGGAAAAGGCGCTTGGCCGCAAGGTTGTTTTTGTTGACGACTGCATCGGCCCCAAAGTTGAAGAAGCCGTTAAAAACATGAAAGCCGACGAAGTTCTTCTGCTCGAAAACCTTCGTTTTTATAACGAAGAGAAAAAAGGCGACGAGAAGTTCGCCGAAGAACTGGTCAAACCGGCTGACGTCTATGTTTCCGACGCTTTCTCGACCGCGCACCGCGCTCATGCTTCAATGGTTGCCGCCGCCAAACTGCGTCCGGCTGCCATGGGGCGTTTGATGGAAGAGGAAGTCAAGGCTTTGTCCAACGGCTTGAACAATCCGCAGCGCCCGTTGATGGCCGTTGTCGGCGGTTCCAAGGTTTCCACCAAGCTTGACTTGTTGAACAACCTGGTTAAGAAAGTAGACAAACTGGTCATCTCCGGCGGCATGGCTCATACCTTCATGAAGGCCAGCGGCATCAATACCGTCAACGAAGCCAACTCTTTGGTGCAGATGGATATGATTGACACGGCCAAAGAGATTATGAAAGTTGCCAAGGAAAACAACTGCGAGATTATTCTGCCACAGGATGTCGTCGTTTCCAAAGAATTCAAGGCTGACGCCGAGCACAAGACGGTTGACCTCGAACACATTCCGGCCGAAGGCTGGATTTTGATGGATGTCGGCGAAAAGACCATCGCCTCCATTAACAAAAAGCTGGACGAATGCAAAACGCTGGTTTGGAATGGTCCGCTGGGCGTATTTGAGCTCAAGCCGTTTGACAATGCCACCAACAAGGTCGCGCAGCATGCCGCCACCCTCACGCAGGAAGGCAGGCTGATGACGGTTGCCGGCGGCGGCGATACCGTTTCGGCACTGGACAATGCCGGCGTTGCCGATAAGTTCAGCTACATCTCAACGGCCGGCGGCGCTTTCCTCGAATGGATGGAAGGCAAAGAACTCCCCGGTGTTGTTGTCCTGAAGAAATAATCAGACAGTCAAACAAAACAAAGCCCCGCACCGCGGGGCTTTTTGTTCTCTCTGTCATATCTGGGCTTCTTTTTCCTTATAGTCATGTTCGGGCTCTTTTTTACTACAGTCACCCTCGGGCTTGACCCGGGGGGCTCTTCTCTGTCATGTTCGGGCGCTTTCTTTTTTATTGTCATCCTCGGGCGCTTTCTTTTTTATTGTCATCCTCGGGCGCTTTCTTTTTATTGTCATCCTCGGGCGCAACACGTCCCGGGGATCTCCCTTACAGATTCCCGTGTCAAGCACGGGAATGACAAATAAAGAACTGTCATTGCCGAGGTTGTTTTTTCTCTGTCATATTCGGGCGGCCCCGAATATCTCCTTTGTGGATTCCCCGGTCAAGCATACTCTCTCCGTCATTGTCGGACTTGATCCGGCAATTTAGGGATTCCCAGATCAAGCCGGGGAATGAAAGTATTATTTTTTCTTTCTTGACATGTTCGGCCTCTTTTTCCTTATAGTCATATTCGGGCTTGTTTTTATTACAGTCACCCTCAGATTTGGCATGGAGAGCCGCTCCGGTGAAGCTGTGAACCGGCTGCGGTGCCGTCCTGTTAACGAGCGGTCGAGCAACAGCTAAAACTGTGAGGCTTACCGGACAAACTCGGGTATATCCGGGGGCTAAGAACTCACGATATGCACATAGAAAGCAACGCGCTTCAATAAAAATTCGTGCCGAGGTAAAACAGCCACACCTGTAGGTTAGCATAACCTGATTTGAGGAAAGATTAAAATATTAATGAAACTACTGTTTTTTGTATAACAATAATGGAACTATCTTTATTTTTGTCATACAAAAAAAGCCCTCTCGTTTGAGAGGGCTGGGAAGGTAATAAAATAATTACTGAAGCTGAACAACCGGATCGGTAATCGGTTTGCCGTCCAAGTCGAATCTTTCAATCTTGGCGCCTTTGTTCAGGGACGTAAAGACTTCGGCAATAGCCTGCTGGGTCAGCATCGCTTTCAGTTCGGGTTCAACCTGCTTCAGCGGTAACGGCTTGGAATCTCTGATGTCCAGAACCTCGATGACATGATAGCCGAATTTGGTTTTTACCGGCGACTTGGACGTCTGGCCTTTTTTCATGGCAAACGCGGCATTGCCGAATTCGGGAACCATTTGGTCTTTTACGAAGTAGCCGAGGTCAACGGCGTTGTCTTTGGAATACTGCTTGGCCAAATCGTCAAACTTTTTGCCTTTGCCCAGTTCGGCAATAACCTTCTTGGCGGTGCCTTCGTCTTCAACCAAAATGTGCTTGGCATGAATTTCCTTCTGGCTCTTAAATTCGGACTTGTATTTGTTGTACAGGTCTTTGACGGCCTTGTCGGTTACTTTCTTGTCGACTTTCTGTTCAAGATAAACCTTGCGGGCGATTTCTTCCTTGGCCTGATCGACGGCGCGCTTGTATTCCGGAGTCTCGAGGACGTCGGCGGCAACGGCGGCCTGATACAGCAGTTTGCCGTTAACATAGATTTCCAACGCTTTCTCATAAAAGTCGTCAAAGGAAACCTTTTCCTTAATCTGACGGTTGTCTTCGTAACCCTGTTTCATTTCGGCGACGGTAATTTTTTCGCCGTTGACGACGGCGGCCACGCCGTTTTTGCCGGCAGCTCCGGCATTGAACGGATTCATCATCAGCAGAGAGAGCGCTGCGGCGGCTACATATTTGTTTCGCATCCTAAAAACCTCCAATAAAATTTCAACTTCCATAGTTATATAATAGATATGGAAATTATTCCAAGTATTTTTTGCCGGTAGTTTATAACTTAAGTTCAAAGTATTGACTTTATTTGATTAAAACACTAAATGTAGAGAAGCTTTGAATAATAATAAGGTATAAATGTAATGTTAGGTAAACTCGCCCGCACTGTTTTTGGCAGCGCCAACGACAGATTCGTCAAAAGACAGTTCAAGATCGTTCAGCAAATCAACGCCCTGGAACCCGAAATCGAAAAATTAAACAATGACGAACTCAAAGGCAAAACCGACGAGTTTCGCCGGCGCCTGAAAGAGGGCGAAACGCTTGACGATATTTTGCCCGAGGCTTTTGCCGTCGTCCGCGAGGCAGCCAAAAGAACGCTGGGGCAGCGCCATTATGACGTCCAGCTTATCGGCGGTATTGTGCTGCACAAGGGTATGATTGCCGAAATGAAGACCGGCGAGGGAAAAACGCTGGTCGCGACGCTGGCCGCCTATCTGAATGCGATTGAAGGCAAGGGCGTGCACATCGTGACTGTCAACGATTATCTGGCCAAACGCGACGCCGAATGGATGGGGCAGGTTTACCGCTTCCTCGGCCTGACCGTCGACTATATTGTCCACGGCAAGAACGACGACGAGCGACGCGCCGCCTACAATGCCGACATTATCTACGGTACGAACAACGAACTGGGTTTCGACTACCTGCGCGACAATATGAAGTTTTCCCGCGAGGAAATGGTTCAGCGCGATTTCAACTATGCCATTGTCGACGAGGTCGATTCCATTCTGATTGACGAAGCCCGCACGCCGCTGATTATTTCCGGCGCCGCCGAGGATTCCTCCGAAAAATACATCAGCGTCGACAAGATTATTCCGCATTTGACCGACGCCGATTACGAAAAGGACGAAAAGCAGAAAACCGTAACCCTGACCGAAGCCGGCATGGAGCATGTCGAACAGTTGTTAAAGCAGGTTGGGCTGATTAAGGAAGGCGGCCTGTACGACATCGGCAACGTTTCGCTGGTTCATCATGTCAATCAGGCTCTGCGCGCCCATAAAATGCACATCAGGGACGTTGACTATATCGTCAAGGACGACAAAGTCATGATTATCGATGAATGGAAGGCCGCCGTTATTCCGACGGTCTGCATCAGGCGATTGAAGCCAAGGAACATGTAACCATTCAGTCCGAAAATCAGACGCTGGCTTCCATTACGTTCCAAAACTACTTCCGCCTTTATCCCAAACTGGCAGGCATGACCGGCACGGCCATGACCGAAGAAGCCGAATTCGGCGACATCTATGGGCTGAGCTGCGTCGAAATTCCGACCAACCGCCCGGTTCAGCGCGTTGATGAGCACGATGTCATCTATCGCACCGAAAAGGAAAAATACAAAGCGATTATCGACGAAATTTTGGCTGCGCATGAAAAAGGCCAGCCGGTTCTGGTCGGTACCACGTCGATTGAAAAGTCCGAACTGGTGGCCGAGCTGCTCCGCGCCAGAACCAAGCTTCCGTTTGAGGTCTTAAATGCCCGTCATCATGAACGCGAGGCTGCAATTGTCGCGCAGGCCGGCGTTCCCGGTGCCGTTACCATTGCCACCAACATGGCCGGCCGCGGTACCGACATTCAGCTGGGCGGCAACGTTGACATGAGGCTGAAAGAGGTCTTGAAAGGCGACGAAACCCCGGAGCAGGTTGAAGAGATAAAGAACAAACTCAAGGAAAAAATCAAAGAGGACAAGGAAAAGGTTCTCGCTGCCGGCGGTTTGTACATCATCGGCACCGAGCGTCACGAAAGCCGCCGCATCGACAATCAGCTGCGCGGCCGTTCCGGCCGTCAGGGCGATCCTGGCCGTTCCAAGTTTTTCCTTTCGCTGGAAGACGACCTGATGCGCATTTTCGGGTCGGAAAGAATGTCTGTCATGCTGCAGCGACTGGGGCTGCCGGAAGGCGAAGCCCTAATCCACCCGTGGATTTCCAAGGCACTGGAAAAAGCCCAGCAGAAAGTGGAAGAGCGCAACTTCGACATTCGCAAAAACCTGCTCAAATATGACAACGTCATGAACGACCAGCGCAAGGTCATTTATGAACAGCGCAAGGAGCTGATGGCCGCCGACGATGTTTCGGAACCCATCCGCGAAATGCGCCAGGAATATCTGGCGGATACGGTTTCGGCTTACCTGCCGCACGGCTCCGCGCCCAACGAATGGCAGAAAGAGGAACTCAAGCAGGAGCTCTACCGCATTACCGGCTTTATGCTTCCGATTACCAATTGGGCCAACGAGCCGGAAATCGACGCCGACAAAATGCAGGAGAAAATCCTTGACGAGGTGGAAAACCGCATAGCCGAAAAGAACGCCAGTGTTCCCGAAAATATTGTCCGCATGGTTGAAAAGAATGTTCTCATGCAGGTTCTGGACCAGCTTTGGAAAGAACATATCGCCTCTCTTGATCTGATGCGCCACACGATTGTCCTGCGCGCTTACGGTCAGAAAGACCCGCTGAACGAATATAAGAAAGAAGCGTTCAATATGTTTTCGGTCATGCTCGATAACCTGCGCGAAAAGGTTACGTTCCTCATCTGCCGCACGGTAATCCAGACCGATGCCCTTGACGCGCTGATGATTCAGGAAAACCGCGCGCAGAATATGCAGGAGATTCACGAAACGCCGGAAAGTCTGGTCGGTCGTCCGAGTGCGCCGAACAATTATGAAAGCGACGAAAAGAACGAACCTTTCCAGTATTCTCGTGCCGAGTTTGACCCCAAAGATCCTCGCACCTGGGGAAAAGTTGCCCGCAATGACCTTTGTCCCTGCGGCAGCGGCAAAAAATATAAACACTGCCACGGCAAAATCTAAGGACAAGCCCCTCGTCAGAGGGGCTTTTTTTATGCTTTTTTGTCATATTTCCTTTAAACTCCCGGTTCATATATTTTTAAGTTTTTTATGATATTTTCCCAAGATATAAAGGATTGCGCCATTCGGCGCAAAACGGGAATATTGACAAAAAAAGTTGATTTTTCGAAAAAATGTGCTACTATATTGATAATGGTTTGAATATAAATTGAGGTTGCTATGGCTGATGAAGAAGAGAGAAGACCGTTAAGGCATTTGAAATTCCGTGAGTTTGAAAACGTCAGCGGCGACTTGAGCGCCGACGAAATCCGCAGACTCTACGCGAACAAAATGACGGAACTGCGCGACAACGCCCGCGGCAACAGCCAGGCGCTCGAAAACCTGAAAAAGGACAAGGAAGAGGAAAAGAAAGAGCTTGACGAGCAGAAAACCGACCTCGGCAAAGATCCGCGGACTTTCTATATCAAAATGAAGGAACGCTACGACAGCGAGATGTCGGCTCTGGCCGCCGAGTATCCGGATCAGAGCGATCCCGAATATTCTCGCCGTGCCGATCTGATTAAGGCGCGCTTTGCGCATGTATTGGATAAGGAACTGCTTGATAGCAACCAGAATGCCTATGTCAACAAGGTCATGGACGCGGTTGAGCGCTCCGAAGCCAAAATCAGCAATGACCTCCGCGTTGCCGAAACCAAAACCAATGCCGAAAACAACAAACTGGCCGCTTCGGCAAAAATGCTGAATGACCAGCAGAAACTGCTGGAAGCCAATCCGGATTTGTATGCCAGGCTTTATAACATCAAACAGCGTTCGGCGACGCACGATGATCCGAGGAAAGATCCGCAGACCATGATTGCCGCCGACAAAAAAGGGCAGCCCTGCCTGGCGGTTATTATGGCTGACGCGCGCTTTCCGGCCGGGTTTATCGTCAGCGACGGCAAGATTAATTTCAGCCAGGATAACATTGACAAAATGACTGTGGAGATGATGCGCCAGATTATCGATTATCTGGACCGCCGCGGTATTCACGGCATTGAACTGCCCGATGGTATCGACGAAAAGCTTGCCGCCGCTTATAACGAAGCTGACGGCGCCAATCGCGAAGCCGAAGATGCGGCACGTATTAATGAACAGGAAACGCCCGAAGCGGAAGAAGCGCCGATTCGGCCGCTGCCGGAAAACGACGGCCGCGAAGAAATTCCCGCTTCCGGCTATACCAATCAGGATGCCCGCGATTTTGCCGATGAGTTCGGCGGCAACGAAACCGTCATGGCGGCTCAGACCGTGGACTACGGCAAACTGGTCAGCAATATTGACGACTGGGTCTTTGGCGTCGGCGGCATGAATAAACAGAAAAATTGGACCGGTTTCAAAAAATATAAAGGTTCCAGAACCGGTGATTTTCTCCGAACAATTGCAGGAAAAGGAATGAGCGGTTGGGACTGCTGGGCTGTCTATGATCAGGGCAACTTCAAAAACGATGAACTGGACGGTAAGGTCGACAAAGACGGCTACATGAAGGTCAAATATGCTTTCAAAATCTATTCCCGCGTCAAAAAGGACGACAAAGGCAACGACCGTCTGGAAATCCGCTATGCCATGCCGGGCGGCAAGAAAATTACCGACGGCTATGCCAAAGGCGTCATGCGTATGCTCAAAAAATGCGGCATGACCCATGTTAATTTTCCTGACGGTTTGCCGGAAGAAGACGAGGGAACTTTCCGTATTGCCGCCGCCAGCAACGGCTTGGTTCCGTTGTTCAAGAACCTCAGCGAAAGCAAGGTTAAGAAAATGCTTGAAGAAGCGGAAAGCAAACTGAGCGGAGCCGAATTTTTAACTTATAAAAAGAAACTGGCCGATTGGATGCAGGAATGCGCCATGGAAGATTGTGCCAAAGACGGCAAAGATTTTTCCGAACATAAAAATGCAACGGTCATTAATAATTTGCTTGGTGAATATGAGTATCAGCCGTTCCGCGATATGTATGAAAAAGGCGGCGGTATCCGCGGTGCATTAGAAGAAATTATTAAGAAAAACGAAAATAACAAGGGTAACCTTAAAGATGAACATGGCAACCCCATACCTTCCGGTGCTGTTAAAATTGCTGCGGCTGCCGACGCTGTTTCGGATGCGTTTAACCTGTATCGCAACTTCAATGAAAAAAGTATTGCGACCATGCTGAGTGGTATAGTTGATTACAAACTTGAGATGGAACCGAATAATGCGTTAAAAACAGCTAAAAAACCGCAGCTGGAAAAAGATGCTGCTGAAATTCAGAAGTTGTTCGCCCAAAACTTGGCTAAAAAAGGCATAAAGTTGGACATGAACAAAAAAGTTCGAGACATGAAACCTTCGGAAATGAATGCGTTCTACAAAGCCTTACTGCCGAGCAAGGAAAGGGAATTTGCCAACGAATTTGACAATGAACTTATTGCCAATTCGAAGAAAGACAGGGAAGAAAGCGAGTCTAAAATTCTCTCTAAAGTTGTCGGAAAAGCCAGCAAGCACTTCAGTACGGTATCTAAACTTCTGGAGGATAACGGTGTTAAGAAAATTTATCTGCCGGATCTGGGATCTTATGACCATAACTTTAGCTCCAACAAAGAACGTCTTATTGCCGAAGGCAGAATGAAAGGCAAAAAGCCCAGACGTGGTCCGGATCACGACTTTGATTATGACGATGATGATTATGGGTATGAATAAACAAAAAACCCCTTCTTCGGAAGGGGTTTTTCATAATGTTCCGGCGGTTTAGTCGACGGGTTTGATATGCCAGATGTTTTTGGCATATTCCATAACGGCGCGGTCGCTGGAGAAATAGCCGATTTTAGCCACGTTGACAATGGCTTTTTTCGCCCATTTCTGCGGATTGGTATAATCCTTTTCCGCATCATGCAGCGCTTTGTTGAACGCCTCCAGGTCGGCAAGCAGGAAGTAGTAGTCGCGGTTCAGCAGTTCTTCGTAAATAACCTTGAACAGCAGCACATAGTCCTTTTCGCAGAACATGTTGGAGTTAACGGCGTTCAGAATGCGGCGCAGGTATTCCGAGTTCTCATAACAGGTGCGCGGATTGTATGCGTTGTTTTTGCGCATTTCCTGAATCTGTTCTTCGCGCAGGCCGAACAAATAGAAGTTGTCGGCGCCGACGGCTTCGCGGATTTCGATGTTGGCGCCGTCATAAGTGCCGACGGTCAGTGCGCCGTTCAGGGCAAATTTCATATTGCCGGTGCCTGAGGCCTCAAATCCCGCCGTTGAACTCTGAATGCTGACGTCGGCGGCCGGGATCAGAACTTCGGCCAGCGAAACCTTGTAGTCGGGAATAAACACGACTTTAATCATGTCATTGACGCGCGGATCGTGATTGATGACATCGGCCACGTTGTTAATCAGCTTGATGATGAGCTTGGCGAAATTGTACGACGGAGCCGCCTTTCCGGCAAAGATGTAAGTCTTGGCCACGGTCGGCTTGACGTTGTCCTTGATGATGGCCAGATAATCGCCGATGACCTGTAAGATGGTCATCAGTTGGCGCTTGTACTCGTGAATGCGTTTGGCGTGGACGATAAACATGCTGTCCGGATTGACCATAATCCCCGAAGCTTTGAATATCTTTTGCGCCAGTCTGGCTTTGTTCTGCTTTTTGATGTCAATAAACTGCTGAACGAATTTTTTGTCGTCCGCAAAATTGCCGATTTGTTCCAGCAGGTCCAGATTGGTAATCCAATCCTCGCCGATTTTGCTCGAAATGAGGTCGGAAAGTGCCGTGTTGGCATGCAGCAGCCAGCGGCGCGGCGTTATGCCGTTGGTAACGTTGGTAAATTTTTCCGGCCACAGTTCGTAAAATTCGGGAACCAGCGACGTCTTTATCAGTTCAGAGTGCAGTTTGGCAACGCCGTTGACCGAGAAGGAGCCGACGATGGACAGGTTGGCCATGCGGATAATCTGGTTGTCGCCTTCGCCGCTGACAATCGAAACCTTGCCGAGTTTTTCGGAATCGTTGCCGAATTTTTCGCGGGCGTAGTCCATAAAGCGGCGGTTGATTTCGTAAATAATCTGCAAATGGCGCGGCAGAATTTTGCCGACAATGCGCGACGGCCAGGTTTCAAGCGCCTCCGGCAGCAGCGTATGGTTGGTGTAGGCGAAAATCTTGGTCGTAATTTCCCAGGCGGTATCCCATTCCTGACCGTGAACGTCCATCAGCAGGCGCATCATCTCGGGAATGGCCAGCGCCGGGTGCGTGTCGTTCAGCTGACAGACGACGTAATCCGGCATTTTGGCAAAGTCGTTGCTCTTTTCGAGGAAACGGCGGATAATGTCCTGAATGGCGCAGGAAACAAAGAAATACTGCTGAACAAAGCGCAGCGCCTTGCCCGATTCAATCGCGTCGGACGGATACAGCACTTTGGAAATGGTTTCGGTCTGGATTTTTTCCTTAACCGCTTCCATATAGCCGCCCTCGTTGAAAATGTTGATGTCCAGCTCGTCGTCGGTCTTGGCCGAGAACAGCCGCAGATAGTTGACCGATTTGCCGTCATAGCCGACAATCGGAAAATCGTACGGTACGCCGTAGAACTTCTGGGTGTTCATCCAGATGAAGCTGTCCTGTCCGGTTGCGGTCTTGAAGTTTTCGACTTCGCCGTAAATCGGAATTTCGACCGTGCGGTCCGGCCGGGAAAACTGCCACGGAGAGTCTTCGCCGAGCCAGCTGTCGGCCTGCTCAATCTGATAGCCGTTTTCAAATTTCTGTTTAAACAGGCCGAACTGATAGTTGATGCCGTAGCCGAAACCCGGAATGCCGAGCGACGCCATAGAGTCCAGATAGCAGGCTGCCAGACGTCCCAGGCCGCCGTTGCCCAGCGCCGGATCATATTCGGCATCGAAAATTTCCTGCAGGGAGATGTCCGGCATGCCGTCGATTTTGATGCTTTTCAAAATGTTGAACAAACCGAGGTTGTGCAGGTTGTTTTCCAGCGAGCGGCCGATGAGATACTCGATTGAGAGATAATAAATTCTTTTGGAATTGACTTTGTTGTAGCGTGCCATCGTTTCATACATCTTGTCCATGGCAAATTCGCGCACGGCCAGCGCAATGGCGTTCAGCGCCTCGTCTTTGTTGATTTCGCTGGTGCGTTTGCCGATGAAGTACTTGATGTAGTGTTCGATTGACAGTTTGAGTCTGGCCTTGTCAATTTCGTTGATGATTGCAGATTCTTTTTTACTCAAAGTTTTTCCCCCTTGTTGAGCTTTAAGCCTTTATAACATACCGTTTTATCCCGACCCTACGACAAATTGTTTGAAATATGGTTAATAATATATAACATTCCTTTGACTAAAATACATTGCGGTTATTAGTTTTTTAAGATTTGTCATTGCAAAATAAGAATAATTTGTAATATACTCCGGAATAAATAAGTCTGAATTTAGAGGTGAATTTGATGAAGAAAACATTTCTGTCGGCTTTGCTGCTTGCCACGGCTTTAACGACCGGCGGTGCAAAAGCCGAAACGATTTTTGAGGCATTGAGCACGGCTTACGACACCAACCCGACGCTTCAGGCGCAGCGCGCGTATCTGCGTTCGGTAGACGAAAACGTCGCGATTGCCAAGTCCGGCTTCCGCCCCAACATTTATCTGACCGGCGGCTACTCTGACTCTGACGTTCATAACAACAATGTTCCGTCACAGACCGGCGGCGCCACGCTTTCGGCCGGCGCCAAAATCAGCCAGCCGATGTTCAGCGGCTTTACGACCGTCAATTCGGTGAAGTCTGCCGACAGCATGGTCCGCGCCGAACAAAACAATCTGTATAATACGGAGCAGGGCGTTTTTCTCGATTCATCAACAGCCTATTTGGATGTAGTCAGAGACGAGGCGATTGTCAACCTCCAGAAAAACAACGAAAAGCTTTTGAAAAAACGTCTGGATGAAACGGTTGAGCGTTTCAATGTCGGCGAAGTTACCCGTACCGACGTTTCGCAGGCGCAGGCGCGCTATTCGCAGGCCAAGGCCGACCGCATCGCTTCCGAGGGAAACCTGCAGGCGTCGAAGGCTGTTTATACCCGGGTTATCGGCGAAGCGCCGAAAGATTTGTCCGAACCTGAAAACCTCGGCGATTTTATCCCCGCCAGCTTTCAGGAAGCTTTGGAATATACCAAGGCCAACAACTATTCCATCCGCTATGCCCGCGAGCTGCTGAATTCCAGAGTTTATGACGTTGCCGCCAATACCGGCGCCTTGCTGCCGTCGGTAACCCTGGACGGTTCGGCAACCACCAGCAAAAGCGACAGCAGCGGTTCCGCTTACGGCGCATATAACCGTGATACCAAGGTCGACGAGGTTCAGTGGGGCGTCAATATGAACATTCCGCTTTATACGGCCGGCGAAACCCGCGCCAAAATCCGCCAGAGCAAATATCAGAAATGGCAGGCGCAGGAGCTGGTTTTGGAAGCGGAACGCCAGGCTGTTTCCGACGTGACCAGCGCCTGGGAACTGATGACATCCAACAAGGCGCAGATTAAGTCAATTAAGGATCAGGTCAAGGCCAACGAAATTGCCCTCGACGGCGTTCAGAAGGAAGAAGCGCTCGGCAACCGTACCATTTTGGATGTTTTGGACGCGTATCAGGAACTGCTGAATTCAAACGTCAACGAAGTTAAGGCGCGCCGCGACTATTATGTTGCCGCCATGCAGCTGCTGCTCTCCATGGGCAAGCTGACCGCCGAAGATCTGCGCCTGAATGTCGATCTTTACAATCCCAAAAAGTTCTATAAGGAAACCAGGGATAAATGGTTGTCATTATCCGTTGATTAATCGGAAGAAATTTGATAACTTAACAGACAGTTTGTTGCGAATTATTTAGGAATTGAAAAATGGCAGAGGATACAGAGGATAAAGAAGAGTTGTCGATGGAGGACATTCTGTCTTCTATCAAAGACATTTTGATGGAAGACAACGCCGAACAGCACAAGGCCGCCCAGAAAGAAGAGCCTGCTCCTCAGGCCGCGGCGCCGCAGCCCGCTCCCGAGGTTTCCCGGCCTGCTCCGGCCGAAACCGTCGATGACGTTCTGACCCTCTCGCCCTCAATGATTGTCGAACCGAACATTTCGACCGTCGAAGCGCAGCCGGAGACAAAGGCTGAGGAAGGTGCCGACCCTTTAGACCTTGATTTTGACCGCGAGTTCGACAGCCTGCCTGCCGAACCGGTTCTGGACGACATTGAAGCCGGACATTCTGCGGCTGTTGACGAAGAACCCGTCGGGTTGTCCGAAATTGCCGCGGCTGAAGACGCCGAAATTGTCGAGGACAGCGAACTTCCCGATTTGAATTTTGACGAGCCGGCCGTAGATCTTAATGCCGACCCCATTTTTTCGGCGGAGGACGATGCTTCGCATCAGGAAAATTTTACGCCCGCGGCCGATGATGTTTCATTGGATAATCTGGTTGATGACGATACGCTTAACGCGATTCTCAACGCAAATGCCGATGAATCTGCGGCTGCCGCTCAGGAAGAAGAACTGGTCGAACCGACCGACAATGTTTATGACAATGCCGTAGCCGAAGCGGTTAAGGACCCCGAAGTCATTGACGCCGCCTTTGAAGAGGTTACGCCGGCTGCCGAAGTCGCGGCGCCAGAACCTGAGATTGCGCTGGAAAAAACGGTTTCCGAAACGACGCCGGCGGAAAAAAGTAAGCCGGAAGATCCGATTGATGTCTCGGCCGGTATCATCAGCAATTTTGCCAAGATGTTTGCCGAGCAGCAAAAACAGAAAGAAAACCCCGCCGAACGGGAAAAGCTTAAAGAGCGGCTGACCGCGCAGACCATGTCCGAAATTGAACTCGGCGACGGTTCGCTGACGATTGAAGCGATTGTCCGCGACGTTGTAACCGGCATTGTCGAAAAAAATCTGGCGCAGGATTTTGATTTCTCGGCGGCTGCCTCGGCGGAGATTACCCGTCAGACCCGGGAATGGCTGAGCGCCCATCTGCCGGAAATTGTCGAAGCGGCGGTCAGAAAGGAAATTGAACGAGTGATGGCAAAGGTCAGTTCTTAAGGGAAAGTCCCGGACCGGCCTGTAAATGTTTATTGCCCCCAAGCCGAACCTTGAGGGCTTTTTGCGGTTTTTATAAATTTTGCCGGAAAGAACCGGCACGGAAACGAGGTTTTCGGAGTAGGCGAATGCAGGCTCCGGGATGTTTCCGAAAAATTAAGACACTGAAGGAATAAAAATGTTAGAGAAAAACTACAACCCGAAAGACTTTGAAGAAAAGATTTATGCCGACTGGGAAAACAGCGGCGATTTCAAGCCCGACATGAGCAAGAACAAGGAGGCCTTTGCCGTTGTCATTCCGCCGCCGAACGTTACCGGCGTTTTGCATATGGGACACGCGCTGGACGACACGCTGCAGGATATCCTGATCCGTTATAACCGTATGCTCGGCAAAAAGGTTCTCTGGCAGCCCGGCATGGATCACGCCGGTATCGCAACCCAGATGGTTGTTGAGCGCAATCTGGCCAAAGAAGGCATTACCCGCCATGACCTCGGCCGCGAAAAATTTGTTGAAACAGTCTGGAAATGGAAAGAACAGAGCGGCGGCACCATTTGCAGGCAGCTGCGCCGCCTGGGGGCTTCCTGCGACTGGAGCCGCGAGCGTTTTACCATGGACGAGGGGCTGAGCCGCGCCGTCCGCAAGATTTTCGTAAACCTGTATAAGGACGGATTGATTTACAAGGCCAAGAAACTGGTTAACTGGGATTCCAAGTTCATGACCGCCGTTTCCGACCTGGAGGTTGTCCAGAAAGAAACCGTCGGCAAAATGTATTATTACAAATATCCGATTGAAGGCGAAGAGGGTCAGTTTATCCATATTGCGACCACCCGTCCGGAAACCATGTTCGGCGATACGGCGGTTGCGGTTTCCAAAGAAAATGAGAAGCTGAAGCACTTAATCGGCAAAAATGCGATTCTTCCGATTGTCAACCGTCCGATTCCGATTGTCGGTGACGAGCATGCCGATCCCGAAAAAGGTACCGGCGCGGTTAAAATTACGCCGGCGCATGACTTCAACGACTTTGAGGTCGGCAAGCGCCACAACCTGCCGCTGATAAACATTCTGAATCCGGACGCCACCCTCAACGAAAACACGCCGTTTCCGGGCATGGATACCCAGACCGCGCGTCAAAAGACGATTGAAAAGCTGGAAGAACTCGGCCTGATGGAAAAAATTGAGGATCACCCGATGGTTATCCCTTACGGAGACCGTTCAAACGTCGTTATTGAGCCGATGCTTACCGACCAGTGGTTTGTCGATGCGCCGAAGCTGGCCGTCAAAGCCATTGAGGCCGTAGAGAACGGCGATATGGAATTTGTGCCGAAATCTTATGAGAAAACCTATTTCGAATGGATGCGCAATATTCAGCCCTGGTGCATCTCGCGCCAGCTCTGGTGGGGGCACCAGATGCCGATTTGGTACGGTCCGGACGGCGAAATTTTCTGCGAAGAAAATGTCGAAGAAGCACAGGCCGCCGCCGACAGACATTATGGCAAACATGTTGAGCTGACGCGTGAAACCGATGTCCTTGATACCTGGTTCTCGTCCGGCCTGTGGGCTTTCTCGACACTGGGCTGGCCGGACAAAACCGAATATTTGGATACTTTTTATCCGACTTCGGTTCTGGTAACCGGCTTTGATATCATTTTCTTCTGGGTTGCCAGAATGATGATGATGAGCATGTACATGATGAAAAAAGTTCCGTTCCGCAAATGCTATATCCACGGTCTGGTCCGCGACGAGCAGGGCCGTAAGATGTCCAAGTCCAAGGGCAACACCGTTGACCCGATGGAAACCATCGAAAAATACGGTGCTGACGCGCTGCGCTTCTTTATGGCGGCGATGGAAACGCAGGGGCGCGATATTAACATGAGCGAAAACCGTATTGCCGGTTACCGCAATTTTGCCACCAAGCTCTGGAATGCCGCCCGTTTCGGCGAAATGAACGAAGCGGTTCTTCCTGCGGACTTTGATGAAAGCAAAGTCAAAAGCGCCGTCAACAAATGGATTATCGCCAAGGCCAAACAGGCGTCCGGGGAGGTTACCGACAATCTTAACGCTTTCCGTTTTTCGGACGCGGCCAATGCGGTCTATCAGTTTGTCTGGGGATCTTTCTGTGATTGGTATATTGAGATGATTAAACCGATTCTCTATGGCGAAAATCAGGAAGAAAAAGCCGAAACCCGCGCTTCTTTTGCCTGGGTTCTGAAACGGATTTTGATTATTCTGCACCCGTTTATGCCGTTTATTACCACCGAACTGTGGAATAATCTGGTTAAGAGCGAGGTCAAACTGATAAATTGTCCCTGGCCGCAGGCGGAAGAAATTGATGCCGCGGCACTGAACGACATCGACTGGGTCATTGACTTCGTTACGGCGGTTCGTTCGCTGCGGGCCGAGATGAATCTGCCTGCCGGCGCCAGACTGACGGTCTATCTGAAAGACGGAAACAATGCCTCTTGCGCGCATCTGCAAACATTCAACCAGATTATCTGTTCGCTGGCGCGTCTGGAAAAGCTGGAATGTTTCGCCGACGGTGCCGAAATCAGCAAAGACATGGTTCAAAGCGTTTTCCGCGAAGCGGTCATTCTTTTGCCGCTGAAGGGTGTCATTGATTTTGCCGCCGAAAAGGAGCGTCTCAAAAAAGAACTGGAAGGCCTGAACAAAAACCTTGAAGGCTATGCCCGCAAGCTGAGCAACGCCAGCTTTGTTGAACGGGCGCCTGCCGCGGTGGTTGAAGAGGAAAAGCGCCGCCAGGCCGAAGCCTTGGAAAACAAGGCCAAAATCGAAGCCGCGCTGGAACGCATTTCCGGCTTTTAGCCGCATGACAAAACAAAAAAACGCGTTTCCTAATCGGAAACGCGTTTTTTTGGAGTTTCAGCCAGCAGTTTGACGACGAATTTCATAAAATCGGCGACAAAAATCATGCCGATGAAGTTTAAATACAGGCTTAAGGCCGTTTCTTCGACGACTTTGTCAATTTCCTTTTCTTCCAGAGCGGTTCCTTCCGGAAGCCTTGTTCGGAACCGAAACACGTCGTGAACGTTGATTTTGCCGAAAATGACGGCCGCCACGACAAAGGTTGCGTACATTGACGATCCGCCGCCGTTGAACATGGCAACCGCCGCCTCAAGCAGCGAGCACACGCCGACGCAGACGAACATCAGATAAAACAGACTGATAATGCTGCGCGTTCGGTTGACCTGCATGCCGCGCCGGAGCGTATAAAAAAACAACGCGGCGGCAAAGGCAAAAGCCAGCAGCGTCAGCGGCAGTCCGGCCTTGGCGACAATCCAGACCATCGGCAGCGAAACCGTCAGCGCCGTCAACGGCAAAAAAAGCCGAAACGGAATTCTGCCACAGATGAAATGCCGGTAACGAACAGTCAGCGCCGGAACAAAAAACAAAAGCCAGGCAAATGTTCCGCCGAAAACCGAAGCTCCGATTGCGTCTTTGGCGAACAGAAGGCCGACGGCGGTTGCGGCGGAAGTCAACAGCAATGCGCCTGAGGCCAGGGCGACAGACTTTGTCAGATATTCATACTGCTGTCTCTTAAATAAAAATACATATCTTTCCATAAATATAACAAGTTTAAAATAAATACGTTTTAACGAAAAGGTTATTATCAAAAATGGCCGCCTTTGGCAAGAAAAATTTTCTTTATTTTTGTCTAAAATGTGTTATAGTATATAAATCTTGGTTTGAAGGAAGAAAATATGTTCGAAAACGGCGCAATGCCTTATTGGCTCGATTGGGGACCGGAAGAAGCCGACCGTCTGGCAGCGGAAATCGTTGCCGAAAAAACGTCCGGAAAAATGCCGTCGGCAGAACGTCGGGCGGTTTTTACCTATGGCATGCCGGGTTCCGGAAAATCCCGGCTGATTGAGGACTTGAGCCGAAAGGACGTTTCTCTGGCCGTCTTGTCGATTGACGAGATTTTTCAGTGCAGTCCGCATTTTGCCGATATCGTTCGGCCGCCGCGCTTTAACCGCCATGACGACCCTTTTTCCGACCGCGCTTTTATGGCGTTTGGCGGTGATGTCATGGGTTACGCGATAGAACGTCTGAAAGAAACGCCTTATTCCGTCGCCGTTGACGGCTTGGGCGGACAAATGCTGCCGCAGATGTACAAATATCTTGAAAAGTCGGGCTACCGCACGCGGATAATTGTCGCGGCTGTGCCCAAACGAATAATGGACATGAATATGCTGACGCGTTTTATTGCCGTCCGAACCGGAGGCGACCGCCATTTTTCCTTTGCCCTGGAACGTTCGAAAAAAATGGTCGAATACTACGCCTCTTATGTTGACAGTTTGCAAAAACTCGGCTTTGAGCTGCAGATTGTCAATCCGGCCGACGGAAGGACCCTTGGCGGAAACAGAGCGTCTACCAGGTTTCTGAAGGAATTTTCACGTCCGCTGACCGCCTTCGAGACAGCCGAACTCCGCCGTCGGCGCGAGCTTTTGCTGCCCCGGGTCGAAAAAGTTGCCGACCCTGTCGAACGCCGACAGCTTCGCAATGCGCTTGACGGCTGCCTGCGCCCTTTTGCCGCGCCGGAATATAAGTTTTCCTCCCGCTGAAAAAAACTTTGTTTTTGTCTAAAATTGGTTTATGATAATTTCATGATTTTAACAACTGCGGCGATTCGTAAATATGAGCAATGTTGATTATAAGAAGATTATCGAACTGACCAAACTGGACGAAGAAGAAAAAGAACGGATATTCGACCGGATATATAAGGATTTGACTGCGGGCAAAACAAAAAATTCCGCCGCCCGCCGTCTGAAACTGCTGACCGGTCTGCCCGGTTCGGGAAAGTCTTCGGTCGCGCGCCGGATGATGGCGGAAGACGATTCGCTGGTCAACGTCAGCGTCGACGATTTTTATCAGTATCATCCCCATATGTACGAACTTCACCAAATGCAGCCGGTTCGGCTCAACGACCGCCACGGTTCCTGCTATTCTGACAACATGTATTTGTACGACTTTGTCGAGGAAGCCTTTTTTGAAGTGACCGACCGCCTGAAAAAAGAGGGCTACGGCATCATTATCGACGGTCTGCTGAATGAAGAGATGATAGATTTCGTTAAGGAAACCCAAGCGCAGGGCTATCAGGCCGATGTTACCGTTCTGGTTGCGCCGAAACGGATTTTGGACTGCAACGTCGTCGAGCGTTACCTTGACCGCCGCGACCTGATTAACCGTGCGGCGCTGGGCAAGGTTGTGCTGGATAAAAACCAACAGGTGCAGCACCCGATGGCCGAACTGCGCAAATCGGCGGCCGAACTGGTGGCTTTCCGCCGGGATTTAAAAAACGTCGAAGCGCAGGGGCTGGCTCTGACCGTGCATAATGCCCTGTCCGGACGGACTCTGTACCGCAGCGGCGACGCCCGCAAAGCCGACGAAGCCTATTTTGCCGAATTCGGACGTGACTTGACGCCTCAGGAACGGGTCAGCCTGAAAGTGCGGCAGCGAAATTTGGAAAAGCGTTTGACCGCAGCACCATCTTCCCGTTACGAAAAAGCCATAGTTTCCTCTCTGGATACGCCGTATAAAATGCCCGACATCCGCGAACTTTAAACATTGGCCAAATAGCTCTTTCTTTTTGTCTAAAATTGGGCTAACATATTCTTATATTTAATTACCGCAGGCGATTCGTAATGAACGAGCAAGAAAAAGAAATTTTCCGTCTCTCTTATTTGTCCGAAGCCGGAAAGACAAAGATTTTCACGCGCATACTCAAGGACATCATGGCCGCCAAACCCAATGCCAAAACGGAAGGCCGGCCGCAAATGCGCATAATCATGGGGTTTCCGGGCTCCGGAAAAACCTCGCAGGCTATGGCCTCCGGCGAAAACTTTGTCCGCCTCGGCAAGGACGACATGCTGGCTTACCATCCTAATTTGTTCAAGCTCAATCAGCTGGCGCCGGTACGGCTTAACTCCAAAGAGCCGGATTGCTACGATGCCGCGCAGATAACCAATCAAGACGGCGAAAGGGAAAGCCTGGTTGAAAAGTTTGCCGAGGAGGCTTTCTGGGTGGCTTTGGATTTCTGCCGGAATCAGAGATATAATGTGATTGTCGACGGCCTGCCCTCGGAAGAGATGATAGACATTGCCGAAGATGCCAAAGAGCAGGGCTATGCGGTGGATTTTGTTGTTCCGGTCATGCCCAAGCGCCTGTTGGAACTGAACATTGCCACCCGTTATGAACGCGGCCGGGAAGAGTTTGACGAAGCGCTGGCCGGCAAACGTCCGCAAAACGGGCTGCACGTTCCGCATCCTTATGCCAAAATGCGTCTGGCGCCGGAAACCGTACGCGAGGCCGGCAACATTGTCCGCGAAGTCGAACGGCGGGGATATCCGCTGAAAGTTGTCAATTCGCTGAGCGGCGAGGTGCTTAACCGCGGCCGTGACGCAGCCGTTGCCTGGATTGAAGAACTGAGTCGTCCGGTTCGCGAAGACGAAAACAAATACGTTGCCGACCGTCTGAAAGTTCTGCGCGAACGGCAGGAAAACCGCGGCGCTTCACGTTATGACCGTGCGGTGGTTGCGGCTTTGGAGAGAGAATGATGAGTCAACTCGATTATGAAAAAATCATCGGCTATGCCCGGCAGTTTAACCAATGGAAACAGGAGCTTTTCCCGCGTGAGGAATATGCCTATCGCAACGGCTGCTGTTTTGCCTTTGCGCATCTGCTGGCCGAAAAGGCAAAAGCAGAGGGAATGATGCCGCTTAAAGTCTGGAGCCTGCCGCAGGCCGGCAAAAGGCTTGAGGCGCAGTTTGCAACCGACAACGGGCTTGGTACCGGCAAACGCGAATGGGAAGGCTACCATGTCGCGCTGGCGCTCGACCTGCCGGTTTATAAAGACAGCAAAAAGACCGAGCGTCTGGTCTTTGATCCGATAATTTTCAATGCGCCCGTGCTCGAAAAAGACTGGAAGAAGGTTTTGAGCGCCGGCGGCGCGGCATATTTCAGCGTTTCCGGCTGCCGGTTCGGTGCGGAAGCCGGAAAAGACACTTCGGTCTACGGCGGCAGCGGCTATTGGCTGGACAAGGATCCGGCCATGGATTTGAGCCGTCATGCCAAAATGTTTGTCAGCCGGGTCGACTGCAATTCAACACATTTTCAGCCGCGTAATTCGGCATTGTTTATGGAAGCGATGAAACTTCGCCGCAATGCGCGCTTTTCCGAAAATTTCAGCAAAGGACGCGACGATGCCCGAAGCGCTTAAACTTGATTACGAAAAAACGGAAAGCTACAATGCCCTGTTCCAGAAACTGAAGCGGGAATTGTTTCCGGACGGCGAATATCAGTACCGTAACGAGGCTTGCAGCGCTTTTGCTCATTTGCTGTCTGCGCGCGTCCGCCGCGATTTCGGCGTCGAACCGCTGAATATATGGTGCAGCAAGTCGAAAATAAGCGAGGATTTGTTCCGCGAAATGAAACAGAATGCGCCGGCCGCGCTGCGCAACGTTTCGTCCGGGGAAAAACTGCCGTCGATGATTGTCGCCCGTATCCCCGGAGACAATGCCGCCGGGGTCGATTATCTGATGTGGCGCGAACATCATGTCGCCATGTGTCTGGATCTGCCGGTCTATCAAAACAGTGCCAAACGCGAAAGACTGGTCTTTGATCCGGTTCTGTTTGCCGAACCGGTGCGCGAAAAGGATTGGATAAATGCGCTCAATACGTCGCCGACCTATATTCAGTATACGCCGGCCGAACATGACAGCCGGGAGCTGGAAACCAAGGCGCGCCTGATGCTCAGAAAAATTCAGCGCGATGTTCCGATAAAACTTCTGAAGTCGCCGCTGATGATTTTGGCCGCCCGTGAAAAAAGAAAAATGGCGCCGCAGCCCGCCCATATGTCTACGACTGTCCTTGACCGCTGAACAATACGCCGTTCGTTTGTTTTGTCTGGAGAATAATTCTTTTCTCTCCTGTTTTCCCCGACATGTTTCTTTTCCTGTTCCCCTCGGGCTTTCACACTCTCTCCTGTCATTACCGGGCTTTTTCTCTTTTGTCATTCCCGTACTTTTCCTCTCTTGTCATTCCCGTGTCGAGCACGGGAATCTAGAAAAAAGGCGTTGCAAAATAGCTTTTAGTCTTTATAATCATTTCTGCCGACGGAAACGGTTAGACCGGCGGCGGAGTGTCGAAACTCCTTGAAAACATTAATATAACTTCCTTTATGGAGGATGATGCGAGATAAGCCGCTTTTGCGGACGAATAAGCATACTGCGTTTTCACAGTTTCGAACTCCTCCGCTCTCATTTTGAGGGCGGTTTTGTTTTTAACAAAACATTGAAGGAGTTGAACATAATGGCAACCAAAAACCACGAAATCGTCAAAATCAGGAACGGCATTGCCCGCCAGCTGCGCGAAGCCCGTATCAGCGCGCATTTGTCGCTGGCGCAGGTCGAAA
>ENA-ORUU01000544-ORUU01000544.1-human-gut-metagenome-genome-assembly--contig:-NODE-544-length-27957-cov-11.4963_pt1 | contig 27957 bp, 24 predicted proteins | sample MGYA00242085_ERZ509221 | MGnify/ENA primary metagenome ERZ509221 (study PRJEB26280, sample SAMEA2338809) | human gut metagenome | biome: human gut; feature: human-associated habitat; material: faeces... | reverse complement strand
GCCGAAGATAGTTGGCTGGAAACGGCCTGTGAAAATAGGTAGATGCCGGCTTCTCTTTTATTATGGCCCGTTGGTCAAGCGGTTAAGACAGCGGCCTCTCACGCCGTTAACGTGGGTTCGATTCCCGCACGGGTCACCAAAAAATGCTCCCCAGCTTAGGCTGGGGAGTTTTTTTGGTGCTTCCGTGCGAGGAATCGAACAGGACGGCCGCCCGCAGGCGGCAAAAAACAATCCTGCGGATTGTTTTTTAGTCCGTGGGAGATGGACGCACGGGTCACCAAAAAGCACTACTTCATTTGAGGTAGTGCTTTTTTCTTTGTATGCGCTTTTTAATAGGTGTCGGGCGTAAATGGTGACCCATGCAGGAATCGAAAAGCCCGGGCCCCGCGTCCGCGTACCGCGGGGCAAAAACAGCCCTGCGGGCTGTTTTTAGGGCGTGGGAGATTCCACGCACGGCGCGAACGTAGAGAGAGTAGAGTAAAGCAACGCGGGGGTTAGTAGGGCGTAAAGGCGAAGGTACGCGGGCGGATATGGAATCCGCCCCTACGGTGTGAAAGGGAAGGGGGCGATAGAGATACAGTTGAGGGCCGGGCATGCCCGGCCCCTACTGGGCGGTTAAAGGAAAGCAGCCGACAACAGGTAGGAATCCCTCCGGCGCTGCGGCGCCACCTCCCTTTGACAAGGGAGGCAGAGGGAGCGGGCGCGGCTTGCGCTGATTGTTCATCAAGAGCGCACCTTTATGAAAGACTGCACCGTGCTTTAGGTGTATAGCCTTAACGGTGATACAATTTCAAAGTGATGCCTGCCCCCATTCTGTGCAGTTCATATCAATTAACAGAAATATGATTAAATTGGAAAGTGCTCGGGCTTGCTCCGATAGGATGCAGCACAGACACCTTGCATGAAAATGCAGGGTGCTTTTTTATTGCGAATCTCCCGAAAACCCGAAAACCGTCTCCCTTGCCCTTGCATAATTTCGCTGCAGGCCTTATAATATACTATAAGTGTTATTATAAGGAGGGGTGTGCCACGGCGCAGACCAAACCACAAAAACAGGTGTTGGGCATACTGGGCGGGCTGGGGCCTGCGGCCAGCTGTTACCTGTACCAAATGCTGATCGACCACACCCCGGCCAGCTGCGATCAGGACCACATCGACATTGTTATTTCGTCGCGGGCATCGACGCCCGACCGCACGGCGTTCATCATGGGCAAAAGTAAGGATGACCCCTTTGCCGTGATGGAGCAGGACGGTTTCAGCCTGGTACACTACGGTGCCACGGTGCTGGCGATACCCTGCAACACAGCGCATTATTTTTACGACCGCCTGGCTGAGGCGCTGCCGGTACCGGTTCTGAATATGCCCCGGCTGACCGTGGCCGACGCCAAGGCGGCGGGCTGCACGAAGCTGGGCATCCTGGCGACGGACGGCACGCTGGCGGCGGAGACCTACCAGCTGGCCTGCCAGGCGCAGGACATCGACTGGGCGGTACCGTCGGAGGAACACCAGCAGGAAGTCATGTCGGTGATTTACGACGACATCAAGCAGGGCAAGCGTGCCGATATGGCAAAGTTCGGCGCGGCGGTGCACGACCTGAAAAAGCAGGGTTGCGATATGGCGGTTCTGGGCTGCACCGAGTTGAGCCTGGTCAAGCGAGACGAGCACCTGGGCAAGTTTTTTATTGACAGCACCGAGGTACTGTGCCGCCACGCGCTGGAAGCGTGCGGGGTGGAACCGGTGGGGTTCTAAAGGCGCGAGGAGGCGGCCAGAGGACTGGCCGCCCTACGAAGCGGCGAAACCGCCCGGGCGCGTGTGGCTGCAGTGAATGCGCAAAGCCCTTTCGCCCTCGCGGCCCGGCCATCGCCCTTGTAAGGGCAGGCTTTTGCGGGCTTCGCCCGAATGCCCAGAATATAAAATCCAGCATAAACGCAAAAAACACACCAAAACGGTTTGTGTATATAAGGAGAGAAATCACAGATGGATCAGAAAAAATTTTACATCACTACGCCGATCTATTACCCCAGCGATAAGCTGCATATCGGCCACACCTACTGCACCGTTGCCACCGACGCTATGGCACGCTATAAGCGCCTGCAGGGCTATAACGTCAAGTTCCTGACCGGCACCGATGAGCACGGCCAGAAGATTGAGCTGAAAGCCAAAGAAGCAGGCGTCACCCCGCAGCAGTTCGTCGACAACATCGTCGAAGGCCCCAAGGGCGTCAAGGATCTGTGGAAGCTCATGAACATCAGCTATGACCGGTTCATCCGCACCACCGACGACTACCACGTTGCCGCCATCCAGAAAATCTTCAAAAAGATGTACGAGAAGGGCGACATTTATAAGGGCAAGTACGTCGGCAAGTACTGCACCCCCTGCGAGAGCTTTTGGACCGAGAGCCAGCTCGTCAACGGCTGCTGCCCTGACTGCGGCCGCCCCGTTGTGGATGCCGAGGAGGAGGCTTACTTCTTCCGTCTGTCCAAGTATGCCGACCGCGTGCGCGACCTGCTCGTCAACACCGACTTCCTGCTGCCGCGCTCCCGCGTCAACGAGATGGTACACAACTTCATCGACCCGGGCCTTGAGGATCTGTGCGTTTCCCGCACCAGTTTCAAGTGGGGCATCCCGGTCGATTTCGACCCCAAGCATGTCGTCTACGTCTGGATCGACGCGCTGTTCAACTACACCACGGCGCTGGGCTTCATGAATGACAAGTACCCCGACAGTGATTACGAGACCTTCTGGCCTGCTGACGTGCATTTTATCGGCAAGGAGATCGTCCGTTTCCACTCCATCATCTGGCCTGCCATGCTGATGAGTATGGATATGCCCTTGCCCAAGCACGTTTACGGCCACGGCTGGCTGCTGCTGGACGGCGGCAAAATGTCCAAGTCCAAGGGCAACGTGGTTGACCCCTACCTGCTGGCCGAGCGTTACAGCGCCGACGCGCTGCGCTACTTCCTGCTGCGCGACTTCCCGTTCGGTTCGGACGGCAACTTCTCCAACGAACTGCTCATCAACCGCATCAACATGGATCTGGCCAATGACCTCGGCAACCTGTTGAGCCGCACCACCGCCATGGCCGACAAGTACTTTGGCGGCGAGCTGCCTGCCGAGCAGGCTGAAGGCCCCGAGGATGCTGCCCTGCTCGAGAAGGCCACCGCCCTGCGCGCCCGCTATGAGGCCGACATGGAGGCCTATGCCTTCCAGAATGCGCTGGCTGATGTGTTCGAGGTCATCGACAACGCAAACAAGTATATCGACGCCACCGCGCCGTGGGTGCTGGCCAAGAGCGAGGAATCCAAGCCCCGCCTGGCCCGCGTGCTGTACAACCTGGCCGAGACGCTGCGCATCTGCACTGTGCTGCTGCAGCCGTTTATGCCCACCACCTGCGAGAAGATTTTTGCCCAGCTGAACGTGGCCGCCGACGGCAAGACCTGGGACAGCGCCGCCAGCTTCGGCACGCTGCCCGCCAACGCAACGCTGCACAAGGGCGAGAACATCTTCCCCCGCATTGACGCCGCCAAGGAGCTGGCTGAGCTGGAGGCCCTTGAGGCTGCCCAGAAGGCCGCCGCACAGGCTGCCAACGCCCCCGCTGAGGAGGAAAAGCCCGCTGAGAGTGCTGCTGCGTCCGCAGAGCTGATTGGCGAGCACGAGGAAGAAATCACCTTCGATGACTTCTGCAAGGTTGAGCTGCGTGTGGCCGAGGTTCGCGCCTGCGAGCGGATGAAGGAGAGCAAGAAGCTGCTGCACCTGACCGTCTTTGACGGCGAGCGCGAGCGCTGCATCCTGTCCGGCATTGCCAAGTGGTTTGCGCCCGAGGATCTGATCGGCAAGAAGATCGGCATTGTCGCCAACCTGGCCCCCCGCCCGATGATGAAGGGCAAGTATGTCAGCGAGGGTATGATCTTTGCCGCGGACACCGATGTGGACGGCGGCTGCTCCATCGCGTTCTTCCCGGACAGCACCCCCGCCGGTGCGCGCATCCACTAAGGCGGCGCTATGCAAAAATCTAAGTTAGACCAATTTTTCTCCATCCCGGCGGCGGCCGTTTTGATGGCCGTTGTCTGCAATGTGCTGTGGGGGTCGGCGTTCCCCTTCATCAAGCTGGGTTACCGCCTGTTTGCGATTGATTCCGCCGATACGGCGTCGATTTTGTGCTTCGCAGGTGTCCGTTTTATGATGGGCGCAGCGCTGGTCTGGCTGGCCGGTCTGGCGCTGAACCGCCGCCCGCTGCCGATGCCGCACGGCAAAACGCTGGCTTCGGCCTGCGGGCTGGGCCTGTGGCAGACCGCTGCACAGTATTTCTTCTACTACTCCGCCGTGGCGCTGCTGACTGGCGCGATGGGCGGTATCCTGAACAGCACCCAGAGCTTTATGGGTGTGATCCTGGCGCACTTTTTGTACGGCAAGGCCGACCGGATGACCCCGCGCAAGGCGCTGGGCTGTGCGCTTGGTTTTGGCGGTGTTCTGATTGCCACGCTGGGCAACCACGGCAGCGGCAGCGCAAAGGGGATGGCGTTCATGCTGATTGCCTCCGCAATCTTTGCATCGGCCGGGCCGTGGAACAAGGCCGTGACCCAGCATGCAGACAGCTTTTCGGTCTGTGTGCTGAACCTCGGTGTTGGTGGCCTGGCGCTGGCTGTGATGGGCTTTGCCATGGGCGGCGGCCTCCACCCCGAGAGCGCCGCAGGTATCCCAGTGCTGCTGTTTTTGGCGTTTATCTCCGGTGCGGGGTATGTGATTTGGGCGCTGCTGATGAAAAACAACCCGGTCTCCCGCATTGCGGTGTTCGGTCTGATCATTCCGGTCATGAATGTGCTGCTGTCGGCGCTGCTGAACGGCGAGCCGCTGTTTGAGTGGAACTACCTCGCCGCGCTGCTGCTGGTCTGCATCGGCATTTATCTGGTCAACCGCGCCCCGCAGGAGGCCAAGGCATGACGAACATTTTTGACACCCACGCGCACTATTCCTCGCGTCAGTTTGACGCTGACCGCGTCGCACTGCTGAAGGCCTTGCCCGAGGGCGGCGTGGTTGGGGTGCTGGAATGTGCCACCCACTCCGGCGATGCCGTCCGCGTGCTGGAACTGGCGCACAGTGCACCGTACTTCCACGCAGCCATCGGCATCCACCCGGAGAGCCTGATCGAGGAGGACGCCGCTACGGTGGCCGTTTATCACGGCGATTGGCGTGCCGAGCTGGCCGCCATGCGCCCGCTGTTTGAAGATAAGTCGGTCGCAGCGGTGGGGGAAATCGGCCTCGACCACCACTGGACGGTGCCCCGGCAGGAGCAGTACGACCTGTTTGAGGCACAATTACAACTTGCGAAAGAGCTGGATTTGCCGGTGTCGGTCCACGACCGCGAGGCCCACGCCGAAATGTACGAGCTGCTGCGCAAATATAAGCCGCGCGGCGCACTGCACTGTTACAGCGGCAGCGCCGATGACGCGGCCTGGCTGGTGGAACAGGGTATGTACCTGGGTTTTGGCGGCGCTGTGACCTACAAAGGGGCCAAGCGTGCGGCCAAGGTGCTGGCCGCCATCCCGCACGAGCGGGCGTTGCTGGAAACCGACTGCCCCTACATGGCCCCCGAGCCGGTGCGCGGCACCCGCAACGACAGCCGCAACATTGCCCACGTGGCGGCGTACATCGGTACGATCTGGGACATGGACGCCCAGGCTGTGCTGGACCAGACCGCCCAAAACGCCAGGGCTTGCTTTGGCGTGTAAAATGCTGTAATATACAGATGTATATTGAATAAAAAATTCAGGAGTGACTTACCATGAAAGCACGTATCCCTAAACATCGCGAATTTATCATTGATTTCCCGCAGGATATGGATCAGGCCAAGGCTAACGAGGGCTGGAACAAGCTGAACGAGATCGTGGAGGAGTACAAGAAGGCCCACAACGGCCAGAGCGTTTACTCCGCGACCTTTATTGAGGACTGCGAGCCTGCTGTGAAGAAGCTGCAGGAAGAGTACGGCTTCAACTACACCATTCAGGAAATCAAGTAATTTGCACCGGCGGACAACTGCGTCCGCCGGTTTTTGGTTATGGCAAAGGGGGAGACAAGAATGCAAAAGACCGTGATACGCCCGGCGGGGGAGGGGGATATCCCCGCCATCATTGCGCTGTACCGCGAGCTGGACGCCGCCATGGTGGATCTGCAGCCGGAGTTTTTCTGCGAGGCCCCGCGGGAAGAAGCGGAGATCAGCAGCACCGTCAAGGCGCAGGACGCGGATTTTCTGCTGGCTGAGCAGGACGGCACACCGGTGGGCTTTGCGCTTGTCACCTACGCCGGGTGGACGCCCGCGTACAGCTGCGTGCTGCCCCACCGCTACGCCCGGCTGGAAGATCTGGTCGTCGGCAAGGCTTACCGTGGCCGGGGCATCGGCGGCGAACTGCTGGCCGCCGCCAAGCGCTGGGCCCGGAACCGGCGGCTGGAATACGTAGAGCTGAATGTTTTAGCCCAGAATGAAAGCGCTGTAAAACTCTACGAGTCGCAGGATTTTGTCGAAGCGACGAAGGTTATGCGGTGTATGCTGTGAAAACCGCTCTGTAGGGGCCGGGCATGCCCGGCCCGCAGGTTTACGGTTGCACCCCTTTCGCGGTTGATTTGCAGGGCGGGGCTTGACCCCTTTGCGGGGCGTCGGGGACGCCGCCCTTTACAGGCATAACCCGCAAAGTTTCTCACTCCCGCAAATGGGCACGGCGGCCAGAGGGCTGGCCGCCCTACGCCCATTACAAATCCCACTACCCAAACAAAAAAGCCGGGGCGAACATTTCGTTCGCCCCGGCGGTCTTACTTCTTCGGAGTCATAGCCTCATAACCCTTTTTCGTTATTTTTCGGACTGTTTCCGCATCGTCATGGGAATCATCCTATCTTTTTGCGAATTTTGATTGCCCTTTCAGGATCTTACTAACTGTTCATTGGACTTACCCTCTGGTTCGTTATTTGCTCAAAAGCATTTGTGGAACGGAGTAATGGTCGTTATTAAGATCGTTCCTGGGGTCTGGGTCTGATGCTGAGGACCAAAGCCTCTTAACTCTAGTACATTGGAGTTTCTCCTTGGTAATCAGGTGAAATTCAGGTGCTTCCTGTTCGGCGGAGTGGTGACGGTCATCTCTACCAGCCTTCTTTCTTCCTGATCTATATGTTATGCTGGGGGTCTGTTTTGACGGCCCCTGGGTCTGCTAAACGAAGTTGTAAGCAACCGTGCATCGCGTTCTTTTTGCTTTCTGTACAGGTTATGACCTGCGGCTTTGGATGCGGTCCTTATCTTGTCAGCAGGCCCAGGCCCGCCGGTGGTGAATGGGATCTTTGAAGTTTGCCATTGGACTTGAGCCTCCTTCCTTACGAATCCTAGCCGGCGGCCTTTACTTTGTCTTTCCGTCTTCTGCCCTCGTGCTGCTGGATCGGAGTCCTTAAAGTGCTTCCTTTTTCACTCCCCGACTTTAGGGAACTTCTGGAAGATCTTCTTTAAGATGTCGGTCTGTTCACGATCGGTCTTTATGAAGATTTGTTGGAAAGTGGCAACTCTTGGAGTTCTTAACTCCTTATCTCCGGCTGTTTTCTTTCTGTGACTATACTATATCACAGCCTTGGGATTTCGTCTATTCGCAGACCGCACAAGCTTTATATGAAATATTTGTGCATAATCAGGATTGATTGTTCCATATCAAAAGTGGTATAATAAATATGTTGGGCGCGTGTACGCCAACATAAAACCGCTGCTTCTTGGAAAAAAGAAGCAGCGGTTTTTCGCTATATTGGCTTCCCCCGAGGGGGAAGCTGTCGGCGGCCCCGCTCGCCGACTGATGAGGGGCAAACTTATTGTAATTGCCCATGAACGGGTTGCTGAGGCAAACTCGCCCCTCATCCGGCCCTGCGGGGCCACCTTCCCCCTCGGGGGAAGGCATGGGGTTACATCGTCTCCGGGGCGTTCACCTTGAACATCGTCAAAATGTTATGGATGACCCCGCGCACGGCCAGGCAGAGCGCAATGCGGCCCTGCTGCACGGTGCCCTCCGCATCCAGGATGCGGCAGGCGGTGTAGAAGCGGTGGTAGGCGGACGCCACATCAATGCAGTAGCGGGTGATGCGGGCCGGGTCATACTTCTCGGCGGCAGCGGCGATCTCAGCGGGGAAGGCGGCCAGCAGGCGGATGAGCGCCTGCTCGGCGGGGTCGGTCAGCACGCTGGCGTCCACGGCGTTCGCGCCTGCAAACTTTACGCCCTCGCTCTCGAGCTTTTTCAGCACCGAGCAGATGCGCGCGTGGGCGTACTGCACGTAGTAGACCGGGTTCTCGCTGTCGTTGCGCACGGCCAGGTCCAGGTCAAAGTCCAGCGTGGAGGAGCTCTCGCGCTGGTTGAAGAAGAACCGCGCGGAATCGATGGGCACCTCGTCCAGCAGGTCGGTCAGGGTGATGGCCTTGCCGGTGCGCTTGCTCATACGCACGGGCTTGCCGTCGCGCATCAGGTTGACCATCTGCATCAGCACGATGTCCAGGCGGCTGCCGTCCAGACCGATGGCGTCCATCGCGCCCTTCATGCGGGCGACATGGCCGTGGTGGTCGGCACCCCAGACGTCGATGGCTTTGTCAAAGCCGCGCACGGCCAGCTTGTTGTAGTGGTAGGCGATATCGGCCGCAAAATAGGTGGGGATACCGTTGGCGCGGACGAGCACCTCGTCCTTGGCCTCCTCCGCGCTGCCGTCTTCGGTCTTGCGCTTGTTCACAACGCCGTACTTGGCGGCGTATTGGGCGCTGCGGTACATGATGGCGCCGTCCTCGGCCTTGTAGCAGGCGCCGGTCTCCAGCAGCTTGTCCACCACGGCCTTGACTGCGCCGGAGTTGTGCAGGTCGCTCTCATGGAACCAGACATCGTACTCGATGCGGTACTTGCCGAGGTCGCGCTGCAGACCGGCGATGTTCTTGGGCAGGGCATCGGCCACAATGGCTTTTTTCAGCTCATCAAAGTCCTTGTTGACGTAGGCGTCGCCGTGGACGGCGGCAAACTCCTTGGCGCGGGCGATGATATCCGCACCCTGGTAGCACTCCTCGGGCAGGGGGCAGGCGTCCTCGCCCTTGTAGAGCTGCAAATAGCGGATAGCAAGGCTCTTGCCGAATTTCTCGATCTGGTTGCCCGCATCGTTGATGTAGAACTCGCGGGTCACGTCGTAACCGGCCCAGTCCAGGCAGGCAGCCAGGCCATCGCCCAGGGCACCGCCGCGGGCGTTGCCCATGTGCATGGGGCCGGTGGGGTTGGCCGAAACGAACTCGACATTGTAGCGCTTGCCTGCGCCGACGTCGGTGCGGCCGTACTCGGGGTTGGCCACGGCGGCACGCACAACGCTGGTGAACCAGTCCTGGCCAAGGAACAGGTTGATGAAGCCGGGGCCTGCGACCTCGAAGCGGTCAAACAGGCTGCCGCCCAGCTGCAATTTTGCGGTGATGGCCTCGGCAATCTGGCGCGGGGCCTTGTGGAACGCGCGGGCACCGGCCATGGCAACATTGGATGCGATATCGCCGTTTTTGACGTCGGCCGGGATCTCGACGATGAAGTCGGGCAGCGCAGCCTCGGGCAGGGCACCGTCAGCGACGGCTGCCTTGACGGCATCGGTCAGCAGCGCACGCGCCTGTGCCAGCGCCGCCGCACGGGGATTGTAGTTTTTATAATCCATGATGAACCTCCTGTGGGGGATTTTTCTATGATAACGCCGTAGGAGCCGGGCAGGCCCGGCCCGCGGCTTTGCCTTTACAGAGTGCTTTCCGGTAGGCTGAGAGCCGTAGGGGCAGCGTGTTTTTAAGATTCCGGCAGCTTATCGACCGTAATGTCAACAAGATTCCGGCTGATGAAACTCTCAGCACCGGAATCCAGCGTGTAGCTGAATTGCAGCTTGCCGCCGTTTTCGTCCAGCGCGTGCTCGATGACGTCAGCGGACACGCCCAGGCTGATGGCACCGTACCCCGTCTCGTAATGGCAGAGGTGGCGGGTGCCCTTCTCGATGACGAGCTGACTCGTCTGCTTGCCGAACCGCAGCATCGAGACTTTGCGCGCGTCGTCGGCCACCTTTACCGTTGTCGTGCAGCCCGCGTAGCCGGTGGCCTCGGTCTCTTTGTATACAATATAGTAAGCGCCATCCTTGTGTACCAGTGAGCCGCGCGTCATCAGCTCCACGGTGTCTGTGTCGCCGCGCTGCTCCATCGTGCCCTTGATGGTGATGAGATATTTTTCTTCCATGGTGTACCTCTACTAAAAGCCTTCCCCCTCGGGGACAGACTCCCCCGATACGGGGGAGGTGGCGCGCAGCGCCAGAAGGGGTGCGGTGGCCCGCAGGGCCGGATGAGGGCAGACCTTCCGTCGTTGCCCGGTAAATGGGCGGCCACGGCAACCCGCCCCTCATCAGTCACCTTCGGTGACAGCTTCCCCCGAGGGAGAAGCCCTTTTTCCCCTAGTACGTCTCAATCGCAATTCTTTCCACCGTTCCGCCGGCGTATTCGCCTAAGAACGTGTGGGCCAGCTCGTCGAAATTGTCCGGTGTGTCGCTGACAAAATACTTCGCCGTGCCGCCGCTGGTCTTGCCGTTCAGCAGCCCCAGGTCGTCCAGCGCGGCCGCGGCGGCCTGCGCCGTCACCTTGCCGGAATCCACCAGATGCACGTCGCCGCCCATAAAATCGCCGATCATCTTTTTCAGCAGCGGATAATGCGTGCAGCCCAAAATCAGCGTGTCAACGCCCGCGTCCTTCAGCTCCTGCAGATACTCCGCAATGATGAGCTTTGTGACCGGGTTGCCGTCGTTGAAATAGCCGTTTTCCACCAGCGGCACGAACATCGGGCAGGCCCGGGCGAAAATCTCCACCTCGGGCATCATGTCGCGGATGACCGCCGCATAGGACCCGCTGCGCACCGTCGCCGCCGTGCCGATGATACCCACTTTTTTGTTGCGGGTCGCATCCACTGCCGCGCGGGCCGTCGCGCCCACCACGCCGGTGAACGGCACGGGCAGCCTGGCGGCTTCCTCGGGCGGATAGGTCGAGGACACCGTACCGCAGGCAGCAATGATGAATTTTACGTCCTGCTGCAATAAAAAGCGGATATCCTGCCGCGCGTACTGCACAATGATGTCCCGCCCGCGGCTGCCGTAGGGCACGCGGCCGGTATCGCCAAAGTAGACGATATCCTCGCCGGGCAGCACGCGGCGCAGCTGGCGCACGGCGGTCAGCCCGCCCAGGCCGCTGTCAAAAACGCCGATGGGGCGCGGGTCCATCAGTAGGCCCCCTTCCGGCGGTGCAGGGCCAGCTGCAGCAGCTTATCGACCAGTGCCGCATAGCTCAGCCCCTCGTGCTCCATCAGCTTGGGGTACATACTGATGGGCGTAAAGCCGGGCAGGGTGTTCAGCTCGTTGCACAAAACGCGCCCGGTGCCGCGCTCCACAAAGAAGTCGCAGCGGGACAGACCCGCGCAGTTCAGCGCCAGATAGGCCTTGCGGGCCTCGGCCTTCACCTCGTCGAGCTTTTCCTCGCTCAAATGGGCGGGGATGACGGTCTGGGACACGCCGTTTTTGTACTTGTCGTCGTAGGTGTAGAACTCGGCCCCGGCCAGAATCTCGCCCGGGCGGGTCGTCATGACGCTGGCGGGGTCGTCAGGGTTGCCGATGGCGGCACACTCGACCTCCTGCGCGTCGATGAACTCCTCAAACACGACCTTGTCGTCCTCGCGCAGGGCAATCTCCACGGCCTTTTCCAGCGCGGCGCGGTCCGCAGCCTTGCTGATGCCCACGCTGGAGCCGGCGTTGGCCGGCTTGACAAAGATGGGGTAGCCCAGCTTTGCTTCCACGGCGTCCAGCACCACGGGGCCGTTCAGCGCAAGGTCGGCGCGGCTGGCGGCCACCCACTTGCAGTGGGGCACGCCCGCAGCGTCCATCAGGGCGTTGGCAACGGCTTTGTCCATGCAGACGGCGCTGCCCAGCACGCCGCAGCCCACGTAGGGGATGCGGGCCATCTCAAACAGGCCCTGAATGGTGCCGTCCTCGCCGTTTTTGCCGTGCATGACCGGGGCGCAGATGTCAATGCGGACAAGCTCGGCCTTGCCGTCTTTCAGCAGCCAGATACCGTGGTCCGCGCGGTCCGGGCTGAGCACACAGGGCGTGCAGCTGCCCTGCTCCCAGCTGCCGTCGGCCATGGCCTCGGGCGTGGGGTGGCAGGCCAGCCAGCGGCCGGTCTTGGTGATGCCCACCGGGAACACCTCATATTGTTCTGCGCAGGGGCTTTGGCCCAGGGCGCGCAGCCAGGCCGAGGCCGACACGCAGCTGACCTCATGCTCGCTGGAGACGCCGCCGAAGAAGAGCGCAACGCGCAGCTTGGAATTACTATTCATCAAAAAGACTCCCTTTGTTCAATGTGGCTGTGCCCTGTGGGCACACTACAAGTCTTCAGCTTATAATCATAACATATTATGCGGCCGTTGGCTAGATTATTTTTACGATTTTTTAGGCGAATATATCGTAGGGGGAGAGATTTATCCCGCCCGGCGGACTTCCTAGGCAGATGTACGGCCAAAACGCCGCCGCCCTGTAGGGACCGCACATGTGCGGCCCGCAGCTTCATGTAGGGAACCCTGCGAGGCGTCGAGGACGCCGCCCTCTACAACCGAAGGCCGCGAAGGCCGCTATAAAACAAAAAACGACCCGCCATCCCGGCAGGTCAGTCGTCCAGCTTGATTTTGTAGTGGGTCAGCAGTTCGGCCTGCTCCAGCAGCAGCCGCCTCTGGCTGGGGGTAAAGCTGCGGAATAGCGCCAGCAGCTGGCGCTCGTCGTCCGTCACCGGGGATTTGTGGCCAAGCAGATAGTCGATGCTGACCCCAAAATAATCCGCAATGCGCCGCAGGGTGTCGTAGTCAGGTTCACGGATGCCCTGTGTATAGTTACTGAGCGTCGAGGCACTCAAGCACAATTTGGGTGCAAGGTCTTTAATTTTGATTTCTTCGCAGTCAATCAAATAGCGTAAACGTTCGTTAAATTCCATAAATTTGCCTTTTTCCATAAAACTTTGGTTTGAGAACAGCAGAAAAACACAAAACGAGTTACAAAAGCACGATTTGGATTGACAAAGCACGAAATGTGTTATAAAATGACAATATGAAATGCCGACATGGCGCTGAAATGTTGGTGTAAAAGAGAAAAATTTGGAGGAAAACAAGGTGTTCAAAAAACTGAAAGACAAAAAAGGGTTTCACCCTCGTCGAGCTGATCGTCGTCCTGGTCATCCTGGCGATTTTGGCGGCGCTGCTGGTTCCCGCACTGACGGGGTATATTGACCGCGCGAATGAAGAAAAAGTCATTGCCGAAGCACGTATGGCGTTGATGGCGGCACAGACCCAGGGTTCTATTGAGTATGCAAAGGCTCCGGCAGGCACTGCGATTACGTATGATAATACGGCAGATGCTGTGACCGATACTGATGGCAAGATTACGCTGGCAGAACTTAATAAGTTGGACGATATTACGCTTACTGCTACAAACCTGACCAAATTGACTTATGCAGATGGTAAAGTTGCTACGATGGAGTATGTCTCTGCGGGTTATACGGCAACCTATAACACGACTAATGGCCTGGTTGCAGCAAAGACCACCAAGGCTGGCGGCTAATTACAGCTAAAATCGTTTCTCCCACCACCACCCCGGCGGTGGGATTTTTTATACCCTCTACCTTATAATACTCGCTCTGTAGGGGCCGGGCATGCCCGGCCCGCAGCCTTGCCATAGCCGCGCGGCCCCGGGTCAGCTGTAGAGGAGGGATTCATCCCTCCCGCAGAAAAGCCTCCCTTGTCAAAGGGAGGTGGACGCCGAAGGCGGCCGGAGGGATTCTGACGGGCCTTGCCCTGCACGCCGTCCCCCCGCAGCCGGGCAGGAATCCCTCCGCCTCGCTTACGCTCGGCACCTCCCTTTGACAAGGGAGGCCTTTCGACAATCCGCCCCTACAACCTTCGAAAGGCGGTTACCATGCCCCAAACACCTAAACTTTCTCCACAGCAAAAACTTATAATCGTGGAAAAAATACTGACTGGCGAGACCAGCCGCCAAGCGGCGGCGAAAAACGTCGGCGTCAGTGTCACGGCGGTGCGCCAATGGCTGCGCATCTATGAGGCCGAAGGCCCGGACGGTCTGGCCCCGCGCACGACGTCCCGCCACCTGACCGCCGAGGAAAAACAGGCCGCCGTCGCCGCCTACCTGGCGGGGGAAGGCTCGCTGTTTGATATCTGCAAAAAATACGGCATCCGCAGTACCCAAAACCTGCAAAAAATGGTCGAGACCGTGCAGGCAGGCGGCACACTGCGCGGCTACCATGGGGCGTCGCGCCACAAGGGCACGGCCTACACCACGGCCGCCGACCGGGAAAAGATCGTGCGGGAATGCCTGCAAAACGGCTGCGATTACGGTGCAGCTGCGTTAAAATATAACGTGGACTATAAGGCGCTTGTACGGTGGGTGGGGCAGTACCGCGCGGGCGGAGCGGCCGCTTTGCACGACGCCCGCCACAGCAGCGAGGGCACAAGCCGCGCCAAGGGGCGTGAGCGCACTGTGCCGCCGATGCAGCGGCTGGTCATTGTGCTGGACTGCCTGAAAAACGAGAAAAATTACGGCGCTATGGCGCAGAAATACGCCGTGGCCTACCACCAGGTCTACCGCTGGGTGCAGCGCTACCTGCGCGACGGCTGGCGCGGCATGAACGACAAGCGCGGCCCCACCGACACCCCCGGCCCGGCGGAACGTTGGGCGACCGAAGCCGACGCCGAAGCCTGGGTCAAAAACTGCCCCGGCGTGCCCAAACCCCTGCCCGGGATGCTGCGCCGCGCCGGGTGCAGTTGGGTGGTGATAGCGGGGATTTTGTTTGATTTGGCGCGGATGTAGTGCTGCACGATGAAAAACATTGCAGAGCCGTAGGGGCCGGGCATGCCCGGCCCGCGGGTGTAAGGCAGCGGGGCATCTGGGGGAAAGCTGCGGGCCACATATATGCGGCCCCTACAGGGCGGCGGCGCTTTGGCCGTGCATCTGTACGGGAGGAATAAATACGCAAAAAACTTTCGGCGGCCCTATTGACACGCCCTTGCTTTTGTGGTAGACTAATCGATGTAAAAAAAGCAGCAACCGGCAGTAGGCCGTCGGCTCACCTTGCAGGGTTTGTCAAAACCCCGGGTCATACCATGATACGCACTAGGTGCGCAACTTCGTATGTTCGGCGGCTGCTTTCAATGGCAGCCGCTTTTGTCTTTATCATACACTTGTGGGAGGTGTGTTACAATCGCCAGCAACAGCAAATCCAACGAACTGGAGATCAATGAGCAGATCCGCGACAAAGAGATCCGCCTGATCGGCGCGGACGGTGCACAGATGGGCATTATGAGCCCCCGCGATGCACTGAAAATGGCTATCGACAAGGACCTTGACCTGGTCAAGGTCGCACCGCAGGCCAAGCCGCCGGTGTGCAAAATTCTTGATTACGGTAAATACCGGTTCGAGATGCAGAAAAAGGAAAAGGAAGCCAAGAAAAACCAGAAAGTGGTTGAACTCAAGGAAATCCGCCTGTCTCTGAACATCGACACCAACGACTTCAACACCAAGGTGAATCAGGCTGCTAAGTTCCTGCAGCAGGGCCACAAGCTCAAGGTGAGCATCCGGTTCCGCGGCCGCGAAATGGCGCATACCAGCTTAGGTCTGGACGTCCATAAGCGTTTTGCCGAGGCGTTGGTGGGCAAGGCCGTCATCGACAAGCAGCCCAAGCTTGAGGGCCGCAGCATGATGATGTTCATGTCCCCCGTTCCCAACAAGTAAGAAAGTAAACTCTCTAGGAGGAAACAACAATGGCTAAAATGAAGCTCAAGACCCTTTCCGGCGCCAAGAAGCGCTTCAAGATGACTGCTTCCGGCAAGATCAAGCGCAATGCGTCCAAGCGCCGTCACATTCTGACCAAGAAGACCACCAAGCTCACTCGTGGCCTGCGTATGCCCAAGTACGTTGACAAGACCAACGAGGCTGCTGTCAAGAAAATGATGCCCTACGGTGGCTAATCGCTACGACATTTAAAGGTCAGTTTACTACCAGTTATAGACAAAGGAGATATAAAACATGGCTCGTATTAAAGGCGCTACCATGACGCACAAGCGTCGTGCTAAGACTCTCAAGCTCGCAAAGGGTTACTACGGTGCTAAGTCCAAGCACTTCCGCATGGCCAAGCAGGCCGTTATGAAGAGCGGCAACTACGCTTTCGTTGGCCGTAAGCAGAAGAAGCGCCAGTTCCGCAACCTGTGGATCACCCGCATCAACAACGCTGTTCGTGCTCAGGGTATGAACTACTCCACCTTCATGAACGGCCTGAAGAAGGCCGGCGTCGAGCTGAACCGCAAGATGCTGTCTGAGATGGCCATCCACGATCCCGCCAGCTTCAATGCGCTGGTCGAGACCGCCAAGAAGGCTCTGTAATAGCTTGCTAAAAAGACTCGCGCACACGCGCGAGTCCTTTTGTGTTTAAAGGGGAAAATGGCAAAAAAGCGGGCAACCAAGGAAAGCTCTCCCCTCATCCGGCCTGCGGGCCACCTTCTCCCCCAAGGGGAGAAAGCTTGAGGCTGTGGAGCCTTCCCCTTCGGGGGAAGGTGTCGGCGGCCCCGACCGCCGACGGATGAGGGACGGCCTTCCGGCAGACTGTCGTTTCTCTTTATTCACACAATTTAGTTGATTTTATACAAAAGGGGCGCTACAATGGAAACGATCACCAGCCGCGATAACGCCAAGATCAAATACGCCTGTGCTGTGCGCGATACCGAAAAGCAGCGTGCCGCCGACGGCGTGTTCTTTGCCGAAGGGCCAAAACTCTGCCTGGAACTGGCGAAAAGCTGCACGCCGCGCGTGGTGTATGCCACGGCGGCGGCGCTGGCCAAAACGCCGGAACTGGCAAGATTCGACCCCGCCGAGATCGCGCCCCATGTGGCGGAAAAGCTCAGCGGTACCAAGTCCAACCAGGGCGTGTTTGCGCTGTTTGAGACGCCCGTGCCGCCCGCTGACATTTTGAACACGGCCCGCCGCATCCTGGCGCTGGAGGGCGTGCAGGACCCCGGCAACGTGGGTACGCTGCTGCGCAGCGCCGCGGCCTTCGGCTTTGACGCCGTCGTGCTGGGGCCGGGATGCGCGTCGCCTTTGTCGCCCAAAACGCTGCGGTCCTCGATGGGCGCGGCCGGGCGGCTGCCGACGCTGCACACCGAGGATTTACCCGCGGCGCTGCAAAGGCTGCGTGCCCGGGGCGTTACGACGCTGGCGACGGCGCTGTACCGTTCCCGCCCGCTGGACGAGGCCGGAAACGACTTCCCGGGCGGGCTGTGCGTCGTCATCGGCAGCGAGGGCCAGGGCCTGACGGATGCCACCGTCGAAGCCTGCGACATGGCCGTGCGCATCCCGATGACCGACCGTGTCGAGAGTTTGAACGCCGCCGTGGCGGGCAGCGTGCTGTTGTGGCATTTCAGGGGCGTGTAAGCAGACATCCGGAAGCTGCTGCGCGGCGGCCAGAGGACTGGCCGCCCTACGGGGCAACAGCGGGCGTAGGGCGGGCAGTCCTCTGCCCGCCGCTATGCAGCCGAGAGGATAAAAGGGGGCATCCACCATGGACAAAACACTGGCTTGGCTCTGGCTGGCGGATGCCGTCGGCTCGGGGTGCCAATATGCGCGGGAACTGCTGGACCTGTACCCGGACCCGGCGGAACTGTACGATATCCTGCGTGTCGGGACTGAGGCCCCGCCCGCCTGTTTGAGCGCCCACGCGCTGGCACAGCTGCGGGATACGACGCCGTTTGACTATGAGGAACGGCTCGACCACTGCCTGTTGTCGGGCATCGATATCCTGACGCCCGACGAGGGCACCTACCCGGACCGCCTGCGTGATCTGCCCGATTTGCCGCTGGTACTTTACGTGACCGGCAGCGCTGCCTGCCTGAACGGCGGGCGGTACGCGGGCATGGTGGGCACCCGCCGCCCCAGCGCCTACGGGCGGCAGGCGGCGTTTGACCTGTCTCTGGCGATGGCACAGGCGGGCGTGGTGCTGGTCAGCGGCATGGCGGACGGCCTGGACAGCGAAGCCCACCGCGCCGCCGTGCAGGCGGAGGTGCCCACCGTGGCGTTCCTGGGCACGGCCATCGATAAGACCTACCCCGCCGCCAACGCCAAGCTGCGCACCGCCATCGAAAAGGGCGGCGGTGCGGTCTGCAGCGAGTACCCGCCCGGCTACACAGGCCGCACGACCGGCACATTCTTGGCCCGCAATCGGCTGATTGCCGCCCAAAGCGAGGTGCTCTGCGTGGCCGAGGCCCGCACCCGCAGCGGTACGCTGAACACCGTGGGCCACGCCGAGCGGCTGGGCCGCCCGGTGCTGGCCGTGCCCGGCAGCATTTACAGTGCGTTGAGCGAGGGCACGAACGAACTGCTGTGTACCCACCGCGCCGAGCCGCTGTGCAAAGCCGCCGACGCGCTGGACGTACTGGGGATTGGCGCAGAGATCGCCGACCCGGCACAGCAGCGGTTTGACCCCGCCGCCGTCAGCCCCGACGCGCAGGCAGTCTACGCCGTTTTGAAGCCCACGCCCCAGGGCATCGATGCCCTGTGTGCCGCCGCCTGCCTGCCCGCCGGCCGCGTGCTGGCGGCCTGTACGGAGCTGGAACTTATGGGCGGTGCACAGGCCCAGCCGGGACGCAGATATATTGCGCTATAAGATAATAGATAAAAGATAATAGATAATAAAAAGGAGTGCGCGCAGCGCAAAATTTTGAGCAGGCCAACGGCCTGCGATCCACAATATTTCTTATCTTTTATCTCGTATCTATTATCTAAAATACTTTTTCATTGAGGTAGCTTATGCCGAAACTAGTCATCGTGGAATCCCCTGCCAAGGCGAAAACCATTGGCAAGTATCTGGGCCGTGGCTATAAGGTCACAGCCAGCATGGGCCATGTGCGCGACCTGCCCGCCAGCACGCTGGGCATTGATGTCGAAAATGGCTATACACCGAAATATATCACCATCAAGGGCAAGCAGAAACTCGTCAAAGAACTGAAGGCCGAAGCCAAAAAGTGCGACGGCGTGCTGCTGGCAACCGACCCGGACCGCGAGGGCGAGGCCATCAGCTGGCACCTGGCGAACATTCTGGGGCTGGATCCTGCCGCGCCCAACCGCGTGACCTTTGATGAAATCACCAAAAAAGGCGTCAAGGAGGGCATGGCCCACCCCCGCGCCATCAACATTGACCTGTTCAACGCCCAGCAGGCCCGGCGCGAGCTGGATCGCCTGGTGGGCTACAAGCTCAGCCCGTTTTTGTGGCGCAAGGTCCGCAAGGGCCTGTCCGCAGGCCGCGTGCAGAGTGTGGCTGTGCGCCTGATCCGCGACCGGGAAATTGAAATTGAGAATTTCAAGCCCGACGAGTATTGGAACATCGACGCGCTGCTCCACGCCCAGGGCGACAAGAGCGAGTTCACCGCCCGCCTGGCCGCCACCGCCGACGGCAAAAAGCTGACGGTGACGAACAAGGCCCAGGCCGACGGCATCCTGGCCGCGCTGGACGGCAAGGACTACACCATTACCAAAATTGAAAAAGGCAAGCGCCGCCGCCAGCCCGCACCGCCCTTTATCACCTCGACTTTGCAGCAGGACGCCAGCCGCGCCTTTGGCTTCTCGGCCACCCGCACGATGCGCGCTGCCCAGACATTGTACGAAGGCGTGGACATCGCGGGCCACGGCACTGTGGGCCTTATCACCTATATGCGTACTGACTCTCTGCGCATCGCCGCCGAGGCCCAGGCGGCGGCCAAGACCTTTATTGCGGACCGCTGGGGCGAGAATTACGTCTGCAAGACCGCCCGCAAGTGGAAGAGCCGTTCCGCCACCGCCGCCCAGGACGCCCACGAAGCCATTCGTCCGTCTATGCCGGAGCTGACGCCCGACGAGGTCGAGCAGAGCATCAGCGGCGACACCGCCAAGCTTTACCGCCTGATTTGGAGCCGCTTTATGGCAAGCCAGATGGCCGACTGCATCCAGGATACGGTGTCCGCATCCATCACGGCGGGGGATTACCTGTTCCGCGCGTCGGGCTTCCGGGTCGCGTTCGACGGCTTCACCGCGCTGTACGAGGAATCCACCGACGACACGAAGAAGAAGGAAACAGCCCTGCCCCCGCTGGAAGAGGGCCAGAAACTGGCGCTGAAAAAACTGACGGCGGACCAGAAATTCACCCAGCCGCCGCCGCTCTACACCGAGGCGACGCTCATCCATGCGCTGGAGGAAAATGGCATCGGCCGCCCGTCCACCTACGCGCCCATCATCACGACCATCGTCGACCGCGGCTATGTGGAGAAGGACCAGAAAAAGCTGAAAACCACCCCGCTGGGCCAGGCCGTCAACACGGTCATGATGGAGCAGTTCCCGAATATCGTGGACGTGAAATTCAGCGCTGACATGGAGAAAAAGCTCGACGTCGTCGAAGCCGGTCAGGCCGATTGGGTCAAGACCATCGACGATTTCTACCAGGGATTTTCCAAGAGCCTGGAACAGGCCGAGAAGAACATGGAGGGCAAGCGCATCAAGGTCGAGGATATCCCGACCGATGAGATCTGCGAAAAATGCGGCCGCCCCATGGTCATCAAATCGGGCCGGTACGGCAAGTTTGTGGCGTGCTCGGGCTTCCCCGAGTGCCGCAACGCCCACCCGCTGGTCAAGGACACCGGCGGCCTGTGCCCACTGGACGGCGGCCATATGCTGGTGCGCAAGAGCGCCAAGGGCCGCGTGTACTACGGCTGCAGCAACTACCCCAAGTGCAACTATATGACCTGGGACGAGCCTGTGCCCGAAAAATGCCCCCAGTGCGGCAGCACCCTGTTTAAAAAGAAGGGCCAGCTGTACTGCGCCAAAGAGGGCTGCGGGTTTGTGAAGGCGATTGAGAAAAAATGACCGCTTTAAAGCCTCCCCGCAAAGGGGAGCCTGAGAGAGGACAAGTATGCGACTTAACATTATCGGTGCCGGCCTGGCGGGGTGCGAGGCGGCGTTGTGGCTGGCGGACCGCGGCGTGCAGGTCGACCTGTACGAGCAGAAACCCACAAAATTTTCCCCCGCGCATAAAAGCGAGGGGTTTGCGGAACTCATCTGCTCTAACTCCTTGAAAGCCGAGCGCCCGGATTCCGCATCCGGCCTGCTCAAAATCGAGATGAAGATGATGGGCAGCCACCTGTTGGACGCCGCCGAGACCGCCCGCGTGGCGGCAGGCGGTGCGCTGGCCGTCGACCGCGATGTGTTTTCCACCACCGTGACGGAAATGGTGGAAAAGCACCCGAACATCACGGCCCATCGCGAGGAAGTCACGGCTCTGGACGAGAGCGCCCCGGTGCTCGTCGCCAGCGGCCCGCTGACCGAGGGTGCGCTGGCCCAGGCCGTGGCGGCGCTGACCGGCGACCATCGGCTGAGTTTCTACGACGCCGTTGCGCCCATCGTGACCGCCGAGAGCCTGGACTATGACAAGGTCTTTGCTGCATCCCGCTATGGCCGCGGCGAGGCCGACTACCTCAACTGCCCCTTTAATAAGGAAGAGTATGAGAACTTCCACGCGGCGCTCATCGCCGCCGAGCGTGCGCCGCTCCACGACTTTGACGGAGACCTGACCGTCTACGAGGGCTGTATGCCGATTGAAGTCATGGCCGCCCGCGGCGCGGATACGATCCGCTTTGGGCCGCTGCGACCCGTCGGCCTGCGGGACCCGCGCACCGGCCACCGCCCCTGGGCCGCCGTGCAGCTGCGGGCAGAAAACACGGCCCGCACGCTCTACAACCTCGTCGGGTTCCAGACAAACTTAAAGTGGGGCGAGCAGAAGCGGGTGTTCAGTATGATCCCCGGCCTGGAACACGCCGAGTTTGTGCGCTACGGCGTTATGCACCGCAACACGTTTTTGGAAAGCCCCAAGGTGCTGACCAAGCAGCAATTCCTGGCTGACCACCCCAACGTGTTCTTTGCCGGGCAGATCACCGGCTTTGAGGGCTATATGGAGAGCGCGGCCAGCGGCCTGCTGGCGGCCCACCAGATTTTGGCCCGCTTGCAAGGAGGCGAACTGCCGCCGCCCCCGGCGGCGACGATGTGCGGCGCACTGCTCGACTACATCACGACACCGAACAAAGACTTCCAGCCGATGGGTGCAAACATGGGCATCCTGCCCCGCACCGAGGAGATCAACGCTATCCGCGATAAGCGGGAGCGCTACATGGCGCTCTCGCAGAACGCCCAAGATGCCATGCGTGCATGGACGGAGGAATACAAATGAAAATTTTAGTGGATGCCATGGGCGGTGACAACGCCCCGCTGTGTGTATTGCAGGGTGCAAGCCAGGCGGCTGCAGAGTTCGGCGACGGCATGACTCTCACGCTGCTGGGCGAGGAAAAAGCCATCCGCGACTGCGCGGCAGAAAATAAAATCGACCTTGCACCGTTTGAAATCATCAACTGCACCGAGAACATCGATATGCACGACGACCCGGTCAAGGCTGTGCGCCACAAGAAGGATTCCAGCCTTGTGAAGGGCCTGACCATGCTGAAAAACGGAGAGGGCGATGCCTTTGTCTCCGCCGGTTCCACCGGTGCGCTGCACGTCGGCACCAGCCTCATCGTGCGCACCGTCAAGGGCGTCAAGCGCCCGGCACTGGCCACCCCGATGCCCGGCGCAAAGCAGAATTTCCTGCTGCTGGACTGCGGCGCGAATGTCGAGTGCCGCCCCGAAATGCTGAATGCTTTCGGCACGATGGGCAGCGTCTACGCGGAAAAGGTCATGGGCCGCACAGCGCCCAAAGTCGCACTGGTCAACAACGGCGCTGAGGACACCAAGGGCACCCCCACCTACCGCGAGGCGCACCAGCTGCTGAAAGCGAACCCCTGTATCCATTTTGCCGGCAACATCGAGCCGCGCTACATCATGGACGGCGAGGTGGACGTCGTGGTCTGTGACGGCTTTGTCGGCAACGTTGTGCTGAAACTGACCGAGGGCGTTGCCAAAACGCTGCTGGGGATGCTGAAAAAAATCTTCCTGCAGAACCTCATCACGAAACTCAGCTACCTGGGCATCAAGGGCGGCCTGGGTGAACTCAAGCGGATGATGGACTCCGAGGAAGTCGGCGGCGCACCGCTGCTGGGCGCGGCCAAGCCGGTCATCAAGGCTCATGGTTCCAGCCACGCCAAGGGCATCAAGAACGCCATCCGCCAGGCCAAGCTCTGTGTAGCCAACGACCTGTGCGGCACGATGGAGAAGGCGCTGGGCGAGGTGGCCGCGCAGAAGGAAGAAAAAGCAGACGCTTAAAAGTAAAGCCGCCTTGTAGGGGCCGGGCATGCCCGGCCCGCAGCATAAAAAATACAGCCTGTAAAAGGGCAAGCAAGATAAGGTTGAGGGCCGGGCGTGCCCGGCCCCTACGGATTAACCGGAAAGGTGAAAGAAATGGCTCACAAGCCGGAAGAATTGCAGGAAGTCCTGCACTATACATTCAAAAATCCTGCGCTGCTGCGCATTGCATTGACCCACACCAGCTTTGCCAATGAGAGCAAGGTCGCTACCACCCACAACGAGCGGCTGGAATTTCTGGGCGACAGCGTGCTGTCCGTCGTCGTGGCGGACTACCTGTTCCACCAGTCCGGCCGCCCCGAGGGCGAGTTGACCCGGATGCGCGCAAGCCTTGTCAGCGAGGACGCGCTGTTCCAGTTTGCCCAGGAGATCCACCTGGGCGAGTACCTGCGCCTCGGCCACGGCGAGGATCTGGGCGGCGGCCGCAACCGGCCCAGCGTTGTGTCTGACGCGTTCGAGGCCGTCATTGCCGCACTGTATCTGGACGGCGGCATGGAGACCGCCCGCAACTTCATCCTGCCCTTCATCACCGAGGGCAAGACCGCCGAGGACGACTACAAGACCCGTTTGCAGGAGGTCGTGCAGCAGGATCCCAGCGCCGTGCTAAAATACGAAGTCACCGGCGAGACCGGCCCCGACCACGACAAGCAGTTCACCGTCTGCGTCTGGCGCAACGGCCGGCTTTTGGCCGAGGGCAAAGGCCGCAGCAAGAAAGCCGCCGAACAGCACGCCGCAAAGGTGGCGCTGGAAAAACTGCAGTAATATTGCCGTTTAATGATGCTCTGTAGGGGCCGGGCATGCCCGGCCCGCGGCATAAAAATCGCAGCCCGTTTACGGGTATACAGGGCGGGGTTGAGGGCCGGGCATGCCCGGCCCCTACGACCAGACAGAATCGAAAGGTAACACTACTTCAATGCGCCTGAAAGAACTGGAAATCCAAGGCTTTAAGTCCTTCCCCGATAAGACGAAGATCTCGATCGGGCAGGGCATTACCGGCGTTGTCGGACCCAACGGCTCGGGCAAATCGAATATCTCCGACTCCATCCGCTGGGTGCTGGGCGAGACCAGCTCCAAACAGCTGCGCGGTTCGGGCAAGATGGAGGACGTCATCTTCGGCGGCACCCAGACCCGCGGTGCCATGGGCTATGCGTCGGTCGCACTGACCATCGACAACAGCGACCACGGCCTGGACATGGACGCCGACGAAGTCACCATCGGCCGCCGCTACTACCGGAGCGGCGAAAGTGAATACTCCATCAACGGCCAGAGCGTCCGCTTAAAGGACGTGTACGAGCTGCTGCTGGACACCGGCATTGGCCGCGACGGCTACGCCATCGTCGGCCAGGGCCGCATTGCCGAGATCGTTGGCGCAAAATCCGCAGAGCGCCGTGAAATTTTTGAGGAAGCCTCCGGCATCGCCAAATACCGCTACCGTAAAAATGAGGCCGAGCGCCGCCTGGACGCCGCCGAGGGCAACTTAGAGCGCCTGCGCGACATTTTGGGCGAACTGGAAAAGCGCGTCGGCCCGCTGAAGCGCGACAGCGAGAAGGCCCAGCAGTTTCTGGAATTGAGCGAGAAGCGCAAGAGTCTGGAAATTACGCTGTGGGTCGATGCCATCCGCCGCGCCAACGATACACTGCGCGATCAGCAGCGCAAGTACGAGGCCGCAGAGGCCGACTACGACCGTCTGAGCCGCCAGCTGGACGCCTTTGATGAAAAAAACGCGGATCTGCGCGAAGAAACGCAGCAGCTCATGCTGAAAGTCGAGCAGGCCAATGCCGATATCCGTGCCATTACCGAGGCCAACGCCGGCAGCGAGAGCGAGATTGCCGTCTTGAAAAACGAGAGCGAGCACAGCCGGTTCCGCATCGACGAGGCAAATACCGAGCTGGAACGCGCGGGCCAGGGCCGGGAAAGCATTGACCGCGAGGCCGCCGACCACCGCGCCGCCATCGACGCTTTAAAGGACGGCATGGCTGCGCTGGACACCCGCGTGGCCGAGCTGCGCGAGGCCCTGCACGCGCTGGAAGAAAAGGCCGCCGCAAGCGGCGAGCGCCGCGACGTCATTGACGCCGCCATGGCCCGCCTGCAGGACACCGCCACCGCCGCCAAGGTCCGCGCCGCGTCGGCACAGTCGGCAGGGGAGGCCGCCGCCAACCGCCTGGCCGAAGCCAGGCAGCAGGCCGAGACTTTGCAGACCGACGCTGCTGCCACCGACGAGGAACGCCGCCGCGCCGAGCGCCGCTTCAAGGACGCCCAGGAGGCCGTGACCCGCAACGACAACATCAAGGCGGGCCTGAAACTCAAGCTCGACAGCCGCCGCCGCCAGCAGGCCGAAGCCGCCGACAACCTGCAAAAGGCTGACCGCGAGAAATCCGCCGCCGCCCAGCGCATCCATATTTTAGAGGATCTGGAGCGCAACATGGACGGCTACCAGCAGAGTGTCAAGGCCGTCATGCGTGCCGCAGGCGGCGGGCGTCTGCGGGGCATCATCGGCCCGGTGGCGGGCATCATCACCGTCGAAAAAGGCTATGAGACAGCCATCGAGACGGCCCTCGGCTTTGCGCTGCAAAACATCGTGGTCGAGGATCAGGGCTGTGCACGCGCCGCCATCGGCTTTTTGAAGGACGAGCGCGCAGGCCGCGCGACGTTTCTGCCGCTGGACACCGTGCAGGGCAGCCGCTTTACAGGCCGCCTGACCGGCACGGCGGAAGTCGCCGCCGATCTCGTTAAGACAAACCAAAAATATCAGCATATCATCGACGATTTACTGGGCCGCATCATCGTGGTCGAGGACCTGACCGAGGCCTCCGCCGTGGCGCGGAACCTCGGCTACCGCAACCGCATCGTCACGCTGGACGGCCAGGTCATCAACGCGGGCGGCTCCTTCACCGGCGGCTCCACGGCCCGCAGCGTCGGCGTGTTCAGCCGCAAACAGGAGCTGGATGAGCTGCGCACCCGGCTGAAAAAGCTGGAAGAAAAGCGCACCGAAGCCGAAAAGGAACTGGCCGCCCGCAAGGCCGAGGTAGATAACCTCAGTGCCCAGCTGGCGGGTGCCGAGGGCGAGGGCATGAACGCCGCCACCGAACACGTCCGCGCCGGGCTGGAACTGGAACGCCTGACGAAAGCTGCCGCCCAGTACGAGGAGACGGCCCGCAACATCGAAGCCGAAATTGCGAACCAGCAGGCCGCCGTGACCCAGAACGAGACAGCCCGCGCTGAGGCAGAAAAGGCCCAGGCCGATGCCGAAGCCGAGATGGTCCGGTACACCGCAGAGCTGGCGGCTCTGGGGGAGAGCACTGGAAGTCTCACGGCAGAACGCGAAAAGATCACCGGCGAGCTCTCTGAAAAGCAGATGCAGCGACTGGCCGACGAGAAGGACATCAGCCTGCATGAGGCCGCTTTGGAGGGCTTGCAGAGCCGTACCGGCGAGGCCGAGGCCCGCGCCCGGGAGCTGCACGCCGCCATCGACGCGGCCAAGGCGAAAATCGAGACGAACACCTTGAAAATCGCCGAGATGGAGCGCACCCGCGGCGAAAACCAGCAGAGGATCGCAGCGGCGGAGGAAACCATCCGTTCCGCCAATGCGGCCCGCATGGAGAAGGAAGCCGCCATCGCCAAATTGGGCCAGGACAACCGTGCCCTGACCGACGAGCGAGAGCGGATGAGCGGCGAAATGGCCCGCCTGGCCGAGCGCCGCACCGCCGCCGAGACCGAGCTGAACGACACCAACAGCAAGCTGTGGGAGGAATACCAGCTGACCGAGAGCGAAGCCCGCAGCCAGTGTGTGCCCTTCGAGAGCCTGACCGAGCTGCGCCGCAGCGTGACTGAGGTGCGCGGCAAAATTCGCGGCTTGGGCAATGTCAACGTTGGCGCGATCGAGGAATACAAAGAGGTCAAGGAACGCTATGACTTCCTGAAAGCCCAGGTCACCGACGTGGAAAAGGCCAAGAGCGAACTGACCAAGATGATCGCCGAGCTGTGCAGCGAGATGGAAGAGCTGTTCACGACGAGCTTCAAGCAGATCAACACCCACTTCCAGCAGATTTTCCGGGAACTGTTCGGCGGCGGCCACGCGCGGCTCTACCTGTCTGACGAGGCGAACGTGCTGGAATCCGGCATCGAGATCGAGGTCTCGCCCCCGGGCAAGGTCATCAAAAACCTGTCTGCCCTTTCGGGCGGCGAGCAGGCGCTGGTCGCAATATCGATCTATTTTGCCATCCTCAACGTCAACCCTGCGCCGTTCTGTTTCCTGGATGAGATCGAGGCCGCACTGGACGACGTCAACGTCGCGCGGTACGCACAATACCTGCGCCGCATGACCGACCACACCCAGTTCATCGTCATCACCCACCGCCGCGGCACAATGGAAGCCGCCGATGTTTTGTACGGCGTCACCATGCAGGAAGACGGCGTATCGAAGATTCTGCGGCTGGATCTGGATAATGTCAGTGCGGATTTGATTACCTAAGGCAACACCGCACAATTCCCGCCTTACGGCTTAAGCACCGCTTCGGCGGATCTCCGCGCCAAGAGCCGCCGCAAGCGGCGGG
>ENA-ORUU01000515-ORUU01000515.1-human-gut-metagenome-genome-assembly--contig:-NODE-515-length-29270-cov-11.3507_pt1 | contig 29270 bp, 24 predicted proteins | sample MGYA00242085_ERZ509221 | MGnify/ENA primary metagenome ERZ509221 (study PRJEB26280, sample SAMEA2338809) | human gut metagenome | biome: human gut; feature: human-associated habitat; material: faeces... | reverse complement strand
CGCCCGGGCGTGCCGCTCATCACGATGAGCATGGGCGCGATCGGGGCCGTCACACGGTTTTGCGGCGGGGCCTTTGGCAGCGCCGCCACCTTCGGCGTGACCGCCGGCACCGCCGCCAGCGCCCCCGGCCAGCCCTCGGCGGAGGTTTTGAAAGAAAAACTATTTGTCTCCGGCCAATGATTTGCAGGGGCGGCCTATATGCCGCCCGCAACTTTCCCGCAAATGGCTGTCCATCGTACACGCGCGGGCTCTATACAAAACAAAAAGCGCGTTCTCTCTTTGCCTGAGAGAACGCGCTGTATTTGTGCTAATGTAGCTTACTCAGCCTGGATAGCACCGGTGGGGCAAACGCCCTCGCAAGCGCCGCAATCAACGCAGGAAGCTGCATCGACAACAGCCTTGTCCTCCATGGTGATTGCACCAACGGGGCAGGTGTCAACACAAGCGCCGCAAGCAACGCACTCGCTGGAAACGGTATGAGCCATCGTGAACTCCTTATCTCCGTGCTGAATCTATATTTTGTACCGTCCCGGCCCTGCACGGCTGCTCCCCGGGGCAGCACACAGTCGGTTTGCTCTGCCTACTGCGTTGTACTTAGTGTACCACATTGTTTGGATTTTGGCAAGTGCCATATCTTGAATTTTTTCGACGGTAAGCCGCAACTAACTGCGCTTATAGTCCATTATTCGTCCTCTTTATCCGGGGCCTGCGGGGCGCGTTTGCCGCCCCGGATGTAGGTGCATTCGTCCCTCTTATAGATGCGCGGAGCTAAAATTTCAACATTGTAACGTACTTTCAGCGTGCCCGCCACAACGTTCGTCTCGATGACAGTGCCCTCGCCGTCCGGCGTGCGGACGATGCTGCCCACCTGCGGCGTAATCGAATTCAGATATTCGTAACTCTTTTGTTCATAAGCCAAACAGCACATCAGGCGCCCGCATGACCCGCTGATTTTTGCGGGGTTCAGGCTCAGGCCCTGCTCCTTGGCCATCTTGATGGACACCGGCTGGAAGTTCTTGAGGAAACGGCTGCAGCAGAACGGCTGGCCGCACAGCCCCAAACCGCCCAGCATTTTGCTCTCGTCGCGCACGCCGATCTGGCGCAGCTCGATACGGGTGTGGAACTGCGCGGCCAGATCCTTGACCAATTCGCGGAAGTCCACGCGGTTGTCGGCGGTGAAATAGAACACCAGTTTGCTGCGATCCAGCGTATATTCTGCGTCCACCAGCTTCATTTTCAGGTTGTGGGCGGCGATACGCTGCTCGCAGATTTCGTAGGCGTGCTGCACATCGGCGCGGTTCTGGCGCATACGGCGCACATCCACGGCGTCGGCCACGCGGATGACCGGCTTGACCTCGCGGGAGAACCCCGGCACCTCATGGGCGGCGCGGACGACCTCGCCGCACTCGGTACCGCGGGCCGTGGTGACGACAACGAAGTCGCCCTCCTTGATTTTAAACGCACCCGGGTCAAAATAATACGCCCGGCCGTTCTCTTTAAATTTGACGGATACTACTTTCATTGGTTTGTCCTTTTATATAATGAAGTCTTTTTTACGTTATCTCCCCCGCCAGCACGGCTACATTCAGGCGCAGGTTGCCGTTGCCGTTCAGGCTCCGGCGTGCCCCGGCGTCGGCGCGCAAAATCTTTGCCGCGCCATCCGGTGTCAGGCCGCCGCACTGTTCCTGGCCGTAGGCCGGGCGGCGCAGGACGGCGCTGCACAGCTGGTCCAGCTGCCACAACAGGGCCGCAAAGCCCTCCTTGTCGCGCTCATACTTTGTCAGCAGAGCCAGCGCCCGGTAGGTGTCGCCCTGGGCCGCGTAGCCGCACAGCGTTTTCGCCATGCCCAGCGCGGCTTTCGTCGTCTGGTCGTTCCAGCTTTTCAGCGCCGTGCCGATATGCCCCTCGTACAGAAAGGCCAGCTCGTCCGCAGCCTTGGCGGGTAAGCGCTCAGCGCGCAGCCGGGCCGCGCAGTCCGCCGCAGGCACCGGCGCAATCGTGTACGCCGCGCACCGACTGCGAATCGTCGGCAGCACCACCGCCGCGTTAGGTGCTGTCAAAAGAAACAATACACCTTCCGGAGGCTCCTCAATAATTTTCAGAAGTGCATTGGCCGCAGAACCCTGGGTTCCGTTCAAATTCTGCGCCCCATAAATAAACAGCACGCGGCCCGCCGCGTCGGTGGAAAGCGCCGACCGCTGGATGGCCTCGCGGGCCTCACGCACTTTTTTGACCGGGATCTGCCCGCTGGTACCCTCGCCCTGCAAGACCAGGCACTCGGTGTCCTCTTTTTTCAGCACGGCCTCGGCGTGGGGGCCACCCTGCGGGTAGAGGTAATCCGCCGCCAGGCAGCGCGCGGCAAAGCCCGCGCCGCAGCCCGGCTCGCCCACCAGCAGTACCGCGTGGGGCAGCCGACCGCCTCGCAAAGCAGCGCCCAGTTCGGATTTCAGCGCATCATTGCCGGCCAGACGTTCCAGCATCACAGCTTTTCAAAACGCTCGACGTTGGTGACCATGACGGTCGCGCCGCCGACGGTGACTTCCATCGGCATCGTGCTCTCGATGCCCAAGCCCAGCGTGGCCGTGCCGGGGACGATTTCGGTGCGCTGCTTGCAGCACTTGGAGATGATACCGATGCAGTCGTCAACGCGAGCGTCGTCGGTGCAGATGAGCAGCGTCATGTTGCCCGCCATCAGGAAGCCGCCGGTGGTCGCCAGGCGGGTGACGTAGAACTTATTTTTCAACAGCTCGTTACAGACGTTTTTGGAATCCTCTTTGTTGACGATCGCGGTGATGAGTTTCATAGTATACTCGACCTTTCTATGTTAAAAATTACAGATTTCAGCGGTTGCGGTTTTCCCAGTCGCGGCGGCGTTTCCAACTTTTCACGGTGTCCACGCACCAGTCAAAGACCTCGCGGCCGTAGAACGCCCAAAAGCCAGCCAGCCCCAGCACCAGGCACACTTTTGTGGGGAAGCCGCCCCGGAAGAAGCTGACCGCCCACCAGGCCATCTCATACCAGCCCAGATACTTGATTTTGAAGGGGATAATGCCCATCAGCAGCACGGTCTGGTTGGGCCACAGCCAGGCGTAGGCCAGCAGCAGGCTCATAAAGATCGGCTCGCAGGAGGCGTACCCGGTCAAAAAGCAGCTGATCCACGCACCCAGCATACCCAGGGCAATATAGAGCGTCATGCGAAAGTCGCCCCAGACGCGGGTCAGAGCGTTGCCGACCCAGAAGTAGAACACCAGGTTCAGCACACCCAGTGCACTGCCCAGCCAGATGGGCTGAAACAGAAACGTGACGAGCCGCCAGACCTGCCCGGCCGCGAGATACGCGCGGCTGAGGTCGATCTGGTAGGCAAACTGCCAGCTGAACAGCAGAATGATCAGCCCCGCCGCCAGCTGGCCCAGCATCAGGCCGTTGATAAGGTAGGGGATGCCGCGCCCGCCGCAGCGGCGTTCGAGTTTATCGATCCAATTCATGGGGAAGAGTTCCTCCGTGTATATAGATTTACAAAATATATTATAGCAATTCTGCGGCCAAAGTGCAACAAATTCCCTGTCGAATCCCTTGCGGCGGGGCGTAAAATATGCTAGGCTTGTTGCAGGAGCATACAAAAGGAGCAGATTATGGGACGTACATCCACCAAAGAGAACAAGACAAGCTACCAGCTGGCCCGCGAGGAACTGGGCCTGACCCGGGAAAAGGCCAGTGAGCTGCTGGAGACCATCGCGCCCGAGCGCATTGAAAAAATCGAGAACGAGCGCACTGTCCCCCGCCCTGACGAGGTGCTGACGATGGCCGAAAAGTACAAACGGCCGTCACTGTGCAACTATTACTGTTCCCGCCAGTGCCCCATCGGGGAGCAGTATGTGCCCCAGGTGCCCATGCGGGAGCTTTCGGCCATTGTGCTGGAAATGCTGGCCTCGCTGAATGCGATGAACAAGGAAAAGGAACGCCTCATCGAAATTACCGCTGACGGGCATATCTCCAATGATGAAATCGACGATTTCATCCACATCCGCAAAGAGTTGGAGCGTATCTCCGTCACCGTGGAGACGCTGCAGCTCTGGACCGAGCGGATGCTTGCCAACGGCCAGATCGACGCGGAGATCTATAAGGAGAAGATGGCGGAGTAACCAGCTGCAGGGGTCGCCCCCCAACGACCCGCTTTTCCTTCTCTCCGCAGCAAAAAACGCCCTCTATTTTTCTAAATTTTCCCTGTTTGCGCAATAACCCGCGTGGTAAAATCGTAGTACAGGGTGATGGAGCGACACCCTGTACCTGAAATGCTTACTTATAAAAAAGGAGAAATAGAGGATGTTTACGCTGTTTGTGATTTTGGTTTTCGGCTGGCTGTTCTTCAAGTCGGTGGGGCTGGCGTTTCACCTGACCTGGGGACTGGCAAAAATTGTGGCGACGCTGCTGTTCGTGGTGGCCCTGCCGCTGCTGGTGGTGTTTGCGGTGCTTGGCGCCCTGCTGCCCCTGCTGGTGCCTGTCGCCCTTGTCGCCGCCGCCTATGGGATTTTAAAAAATTACGCCTGACCTGACAAAAAAGTAACCGCCCGGCATCGCAATGATGCCGGGCGGTTATTGTTTGCATGGCTTCCCCCTTGGGGGAAGGCTCTTTCTTTTACAGCAGCTTATTCGCCAGCGCGTGGCTCGTTCTTGTCAGGGACAGATTCGCCAGTTCCTGATTGTCCAGCGTGTAGCGCAGCACCAACACGTTTGCCACAAACAGCACGGCCAGCTTGACCGGCATACTGCCGGAGTCCAGCGGGCTTTCCTTGGCACCGCACAGCAGCACCACGTCTGCCAGCGCCACACCGGGCGCGTCGTCGTAATGGGTTATCAAAATCACCTTTGCGCCATTCTCCTTGGCCAAGTGCAGCGTATCCATCATGTCCCGCGTTGCGCCGGAGTAGGAGACGAACAGCACCACATCTTCCGGCCCCATCAGGCTGGCGGTGATTGCCTGCATATGGCTGTCCCCCGCCGTGTGGAACTTGGTGGTAATCGTGGAAAACCGCGCCCAGATGTCATTTGCCAACACCTGGCTGCCGCCCTGGCCGAAGCAATACACCTGCCGTGCCCGCTGCAAAAGAGTGGCCGCGCGGTCGATGGCGTCGGGGTCCAGGGCGCTGCGGGTGCCGTTCAGCGCCTCGATGGCCGTATTGTAGGCGTGGGTGCAAAGGGTCTGGGTGTCCACGCCGGGCTCCAGCTTCAGCGTGACCGGCAGGGCCGTGGCCGTCGCCTTGGCCAGCGCGATCTTCATTTCATTGTACCCATCAAACCCCAGCGAGCGGCAGAATCGGAAAATCGTAGCCTCCGCCACGCCGCAGGCCTTCGCCAGCGACGAGATGGACAGGTATTGTGCGTCCTCTGCGTGCTGCAACAAGTAATCCGCGACGATGATGCCCGATTTTGTCAGGCTGTCGCGCTTGGTGCGCAGCATCTCCCAAAAACTCTGCTCAACCATGGTGGATGGATCCTTTCCGGTGTATTTTCCTGATAATAGATTGCTGCCGCAGGGGCAGGGCAATGCTCCGCCCCTATCTTTATAGTGTACTGCCCGTCAGTTCCTTTTGCAAGGCTTTGGCCAGAACTTTGTGGGCCTCCAGCGTCATGTGCATCCCATCCACATCCGAGCATCCCGCCCCGGGCAGGGTGTTCGCATCCAGGAACCGCACATGGGCCATGCCCTCAAGCATCGGTTTCAGCCGGGCGGCGATGCCCGCGCAGCGTTCGTGGCAGCCGGGGCCCATTTCCTCGCGGAATTTCAGCTTGTCGTACTCCGGCGTGATGGACGGCGGCACGATGACCAGCACATCCGGGTTGGCGTTGTCGCGCCAGCACTCGGTGTGCAGCGCCTTTTTCACCAGCCGCACAATGCCCAGCGAGATCAAATAAGAACTGCAGTCGAACCGGTTCTTGCTGTCGTTCGTGCCCAGCATGATGGTCACGGTGTCCAGCGGCGCGTGGCTCATCAAAATCGGCGTGATGAGCGCCAGGCCGTTCATCCCCTCGGTGATGGCATCGTCAAACACGGCCGTGCGGCCGGGCAGGCCTTCCTCAACCACCGACCAGCCGTCGCCCAGCAGATTTTGCAGCACCATGGGGTAGCGCTCGTCGTCGCCGTAACGTCCATCTCTGGCCGGGTCATAGCCGTAGGTGTTGGAATCGCCGTAGCAAAGCACGCGGCGGCGGGTCATGTTTTCATAAGTCATAAAAGAGGCTCCCTTTCTTAAAAATGAAAAGTTATTTTTTTATTTCATTATATAGGGAAAACGCCTTCGTTGCAAGTGACTATCTTCCAGTTTTTGCGGCCTATTTTTGTGCATTTGTGCAAAAAATAGGCAAAGTTTCTCGAAACGAATGCCTCATTTGACATTTTTCATTTTCGCAGGGAAAGGAGTACTCCAAAGGCGCTTTTCCATAAATCTTATGGTTGAGCGCCTTTTTTGCCTGCTGTTTTTCCGCCGGTGCGCAGAGGGAGCTCTTCTTTTTTGGAACTTGTTTTCATTTTGTAATAACTGCAAAAGAAATACTTTTCATCCGCAAGCCCACGAAATCGCTGTATTTCTGCGCGCATTCTGCACTATATGCAGCTAATTTTGTGCAACTTGTACAGAAACGGCCGTTTTTCTTGGCTATTTCACATCTTTACAAAATGAAAAAAGTTTTCTAAAATAGAGGCATCACGAGGGACACAGAACGATGATGCCCCCAACAAGGCCGAAAGGCAAAAAGGAGAACAACGTATGAAAAAGCAAGTATCCGCGATTTTGGCCGCCGGTATGGCTGCCAGCCTGTTGGTAGGCTGCGGCGGCGGTTCCACCTCCACTGCCCCCGCCGAGAGCACTTCCACCGCCGCCTCCACCGAGGCCGCCGCTCCCGCAGAGTCCACCGAGGCCGGCCAGGCCGCTGATATTACCCTGTGGACCTACCCCATCGGCAAGTGGGGCGACTCCGAGTCCGTCGATGCACTGCTGGCTGACTTCAACGCCCAGTATCCCGACATCCACGTCACGGTCGAGTACCTTGACTACACCAACGGCGACGACCAGGTCAACACCGCCATCGAGGGCGGCAGCGCACCCGACCTCGTTATGGAAGGCCCCGAGCGCCTGGTCGCCAACTGGGGTGCCAAGGGCCTGATGGTCGACTTGAGCGACCTGTGGACCGATGACCAGAAGGCCGACATCAGCGCCAGCGTTGAGTCCGCCTGCAAGGATTCCTCCGGTGCTTACTACGAGTTCCCGCTCTGCATGACCGCCCACTGCATGGCCATCAACAAGACCGTGTTTGAGGCTGCCGACGCCATGCAGTACGTGGATGCTGAGAATCACACCTGGACCACCGACAACTTCCTGAAGGCTGTGCAGGCCGTCTACGACTCCGGCAAGACCGACGTCGGCGCGATCTACTGCAGCGGCCAGGGCGGCGACCAGGGCACCCGCGCCATCATCAACAATATGTACGGCGGCACCTTCACCGATGCAGCCCACACCAAGTACACCGCTGACTCCGCTGAGAACGTCAAGGCCATCGAGACCCTGCACAACCAGGACGGCATCAACTTCGACGCTTCCATCAACGGCGGCGAGGAGATCACCCTCTTCCGCAACGGCACCCTGCAGATGGCTTTCTGCTGGAACATTGCCCAGCAGACCAACAGCGACAACAGCGCGGCCGGCACCACCAACAACGGTGACGACATCCTGTTCATGGCGTTCCCCACTGAGTCCGGCGATCCCGCTCTGTGCGGCGGCATCTGGGGCTTCGGCATCTTCGACAACGGCGACGAGAACAAGATCGCCGCTTCCAAGACCTTCATCAACTTCATGGCCAACTCCGACGAGACCGCCAAGGCCGTCAAGACCTCTACTTACTTCTCTGTGAAGAACTCCCTGTCTGATCTGTACGCCGACGATGAAGTCATGAACGAGTACCAGAAGCTCATGCCTTACCTGGGCGACTACTATCAGGTCACTCCCGGCTGGGCCGAGGCTCGTACCGCTTGGTGGAATATGCTGCAGCAGGTTGGCGAGGGCGCTGACGTGACCACCGCCGTTACCGAGTTCTGCACCACCGCAAACGCAGCCGCTGCCGGCTGATAACGGCTGAAAACCTCCTTCTTCCTTTGTAACACCCCCACGGCGTCCGACCTCTGACCTCAAACGCAGCGGTGGGACGCCGCTTTTATTGAAACTCACCTGTGAATTTTAAATTTAGAAGGGAGCGATCCTCTTGGCAAACACAGCCGCCAAAAAGAGCGAGCCTAAGATGAGCCGTGCGCTTGTCCGGCAGGAGACCATCGCCGGTTATCTGTTCCTGCTGCCCAGTCTGGTGTTCTTTATCGGCTTCGTCATCTACCCCATGGTGATGTGCGTATTCACCAGCTTCTTTGATTCCACCATGAACCGTGCCGACGTCTTTGTCGGCTTCCAGAACTACATTGCCCTGTTCCGCGACAGCGTGTTCCTGGGTGCCTTGCGCAACACGCTCATCATCGTGATCGTGTCGGTACCCATCACCTGCATCTTCTCGCTGTGGGTGGCATCCGCCATCGTCAATATGCCGCCGTGGGCGACCTCGCTGTTCCGCGTCATCTTCTATCTGCCCGTCGTCACCGGCTCCGTCGCCGTCACCGTCGTGTGGAAGTGGATGTTCAACAACTACTACGGCATCTTCAACTACCTGGGCAAATCCATGGGCATCCTTGACCAGAACATCAACTGGCTGGGCGACGCCCGATACGCCCTGGGCTGCATCATCCTGATCCTGCTCACCACCTCCGTCGGCCAGCCCATCGTTCTGTACGTTTCCGCCCTGGGCAACGTCGACCAGTCTTTGGTCGAGGCCGCCGAGGTGGACGGTGCCACCAAGCTGCAGGCCTTCTGGAAGATCAAGTGGCCGCAGATCATGCCCACCACACTGTACATCCTGGTCATCACCACCATCAACTCCTTCCAGTGCTTCGCGCTGATCCAGCTGTTGACTTCCGGCGGCCCGAATCACTCTACCGATACCATCATGTACTACATCTACTACACCGCCTTCAAGCTGTACAAGTACGGCTACGGCAACGCGATGGGCGTTATCCTGGCCCTGATGATTGCCGTGCTGTCCGCTGTGCAGTTCAAGGTCACGCAGTCTGACTGAAAGGAGGAAATTTGACATGGAAGCAACGAAAACCGCTGCGCCTGCCACTGAGCAGACCAAAAAGAAAAAGAAGAAAGTTTCCCCCTACATGGTGTTCAGCACCATCGTCATCATCCTGCTGGCGATTGCCTTTGCCTTCCCGCTGTACTGGATCATCACCGGCTCCTTCAAGACGCAGGTGTCCATCAACGCCACCACGCCCGAATGGTGGCCCAGTGAGTGGGTCGCCACGAACTACGCCAAGCTGTTCAGCCGCCAGAAAGCCCCCCTGTGGGAGTTTGCAGTGCCGTTCAGCAGCAACTTCAGCAAAGACGGCAAGGACATCATCTGGTGGTCCGGCCCCCAGGTGCCCGCCGCCATCCGCTGGCTCATCAACACGGTCTTTATGGCCGTTGCCTCGATGATCCTGACCTGCATCACCTCCGCCATGGCCGGTTATGCCCTGGCGAAAAAGCGCTTCGTCGGCCGCAGCGTTCTGTTCACCCTGATCGTCTGCGCCATGGCGCTGCCCAAGCAGGTCATCCTGATCCCCCTGCTGCGCGAGATGAGCAGCCTGAACCTGTACAACACGATCTGGGCGGTCATCTTCCCCATCGTCGGCTGGCCTTTCGGTGTGTTCCTGATGAAGCAGTTCAGCGAGGGCATCCCCGGTGAGATGCTGGAAGCCGCCCGCATCGACGGTGCCAGCGAAGTCACGACCTTTACCCGCATCGCGCTGCCCATCATCAAGCCCGGCATCGGTGCGCTGGCCATCTTCACCTTCATCAACTCCTGGAACGACTACTTCATGCAGTTGATCATGCTGTCCAGCACCAGCAAACTGACGATCTCCCTTGGTATCGCCAAGCTGCAGGCCGAGAACTCCACCGACTACGGCCTGATCATGGCCGGCGCCGCGCTGGCCGCCGTGCCCATCATCATCGTGTTCCTTGCCTTCCAGAAGTACTTTACCAAGGGCATCACGATGGGTGCTGTTAAGGGCTAAAAATCCGACCGCCGGAAGTTCCGGTTGTCGAAAAGCTCTTGTAGGGGCGAGCAATGCTCGCCTGTGCCCGTTTGCCTTGCATGAAAACTGACCCGGAAACCGCGATGCTGCGCCAAGTTGGCGGGCGACCGATGGTCGCCCCTACACATTCCATAAACCAAGAATGTGATTTTTTTGCACGCTGTGTCGCCGCATCCCACATATCCGCACCACCCTTCTCCTTCAAAATTCAACGTAACACCAGCTATTTATGAACAGGAAGTGTTTTGTTTATGAAAGACATTACCAAGTACCGCGGTATTATCCCCGCTTTCTACGCCTGCTACGCACCGGACGGCTCTATCTCCACTGAGCGCGTCAAGGCGCTGACCCGCCACCTGATTGCCAAGGGCGTCAAGGGCGTCTACGTCGGCGGTTCCTCCGGCGAGTGCATCTACCAGCACCCGGACGAGCGCAAAGCCGTTCTCGAGGCCGTCATGAGCGAGGCCAAGGGCAAGATCACCGTCATTGCCCACGTTGCCTGCAACAATACCGCCGATTCCGTCGAGCTGGCCGCCCATGCCGAGAAGTGCGGCGTTGACGCCATCGCGTCCATCCCGCCCATCTACTTCCACCTGCCCAACGACGCCATTGCCGCCTACTGGAACGCCATGAGCGCCGCCGCCCCCAACACCGAGTTCGTCATCTACAACATTCCGCAGCTGGCCGGCACGGCGCTGACCATGCCCCTGCTGCAGACCATGCTCAAGAACCCCAACGTCATCGCCGTCAAGAACAGCTCCATGCCCACCCAGGATATCCAGCTGTTCAAGGATGCCGGCATCCAGGCCCGCGGCAAGGATGGCTTCGCCGTGTTCAACGGTCCCGACGAGCAGTTCGTCTCCGGCCGCGTCATGGGCGCCGACGGCGGCATCGGCGGCACCTACGCCGTCATGCCCGAACTGTTCATCCGCATGAACGAGCTGATCGAGAAGGGCGACATCCCCACTGCCCGCGCCATCCAGTACAAGGCTGACCGCATCATCTACAAGATGTGCGAGGCCAAGGGCAACCTGTACGCGGTCATGAAGGAGATCCTGCGCCGGATGTACGGCCTGGAGCTGGGCGGCGTCCGTGCCCCGCTGGCCAACCTCGCCCCCGAGGATGAGGCCGTCGTCGCCGAAGCGCAGAAGATGATCGAAGAAGCCATTGCAGCACTGTAAGGGGTAAAAAAATGATCGTAGATTCGTTCGATTACATTGCCTGTTACAAGGGCCTGCACCCGAACCTGGACACCGCCATCGAATGGCTGAACAGCCACACGCTGGATGCGCTGGAAAACGGCAAGACCATCATTGACGGCGACAAGGTTTTTGTCAACGTGATGGATGCCGACCTGCGCGACGCCGAGGGCGCAGCGTTTGAATACCACCGCCGCTACGCCGATCTGCAAATCGACCTGACCGGCGGCGAGTACCTGGGCTGGGCATCCGAGGGCAAGGACGAGGGCGTCTTTGACGAGACCGCCGACTGCGGTTTCAAGTCTGCCCCCGATCACTGCGGCATGACGCTGGGCGATGGCCGTTTCGCCATCTTCTTCCCCGGCGAGCTGCACAAGCCCAGCTGCAAAAGCGAAGGCTGTGACCACGTAAGAAAAGCCGTGGTCAAGATTTTGATGAAATAATTTGCATTCCCCAAGCCTTCCCCCTTGGGGGAAGGTGGCCCCGCAGGGCCGGATGAGGGGTAAGCTGTTGATGGTTGCCCGTAAACGGGCTGCCGCCGCAAGCTCCGCCCTCATCAGTCACCTTCGGTGACAGCTTCCCCCGAGGGGGAAGCCTTTTTGCGTATGGAAAGGAGTCCTCACTATGACCCACGAACAAATCTTCACCCAAATTCAGGGCGGTCTTATCGTCTCCTGCCAGGCATTGGAGCACGAACCGCTGTACACGAAAGAAGGCGGCGTCATGCCGCTGATGGCCAAGGCCGCCGCCCAGTCCGGTGCTGTCGGCATCCGCGCCAACACCGTGCGCGATATCACCCAGATCAAGCAGGTCGTTGACCTGCCGGTCATCGGCATTATTAAAAAGGATTACCCCGGCACGCCCATGTACATCACCGTCACGATGCAGGAGGTCGACGAACTGGTGGCCTGCGGCGTGGACATTCTGGCCGTGCAGGGCACCGGTGCCTTGCGCCCCAATGGGCAGACCAGCGCCGAATTTATCCGCGTCATCAAGGAAAAGTACCCCGACCAGCTCGTTATGGCCGACTGCGACAATATTGAGAATGCGCTGGCCTGCGCGGGAGCCGGTGCGGATTTCGTCGGTACAACGATGCGCGGCTACACCCCCGAGACGAAGGGCATCAACGACGTTGACTTCGGCTTTATCGCCCAGCTGGCCCGCGAGTGCCCGGCCAAGGTCATTGCCGAGGGCCACATCCACACGCCCGAGCAGGCCGTGCAGGCCCTCTACGCCGGTGCGTTCGCGCTGGTCGTGGGCGGTGCCATCACCCGCCCGGCCGAGATCACGGCCCGCTACACTGCCGCCATCAACAACCACAAATAAGCAGGTGCGCTATGAGTAAAACCTATCTGGGCGTCGATATCGGCGGCACAGCGGTCAAGCTGGGCCTGGTCGATGACACCGGCCGCGTGCTGCGCCGCGCCGAGCGCAGCGTCAGCTTTGACGGCTACAAGACGCCGATCCTGGACACCGTGCAGACCGCCATCCGCGACTTTTTGGGCAGCCATGATGTGCCGAAGCTCGAGGGCATCGGCGTGTCCGCCACCGGGCAGATCGACAGCCGCCGCGGCGTGGTCGCGGGGACCTGCGGTAATTTCCCCGGTTGGATCGGCGTGGATATCAAAGGCACGCTGGAACGCGAGTTTGGCCTGCCGGTCACCGTCGCCAACGACGCCAACTGCATGGTGTTGGGCGAAGTCTGGGTCGGCGCGGCCAAGGGGTACACCGATGTGATCGGTGTCACCTTAGGCACCGGCGTGGGTGGCGGCATCATCACCGGCGGCCGTTTGTTGGAGGGTGCGCGGGGCCTTGGCGGTGAGCTGGGACATTTCCGCCTGCACGCGCTGGACGGCGTGGCCTGCACCTGCGGTGCCATCGGCTGCTATGAGCGGTACGCCGCCACGACGGCGCTGGTGCGCGGTGCCCAGAAGATGGGCCTGGTCGCCCCCGACGGCCGCGCGATCTTTGAGGCAGCCGCCGCAGGCGACGCCCGCACGCTGGCTGTGCTGAACGACTGGATCAGCGAGATTGCGCAGGGCCTGGCCGGGCTGGTACACATCTTCAACCCGCAGCTGATTTTGATTGGCGGCGGTGTCAGCGCCCAGCAGGAGCTTTTGATCGATCCGCTGGCCGCGCAGGTGTGCAAGTCGGTCATGCCCGCTTTCGCGGAGGGGCTGGAAATCAAAGCCGCCGCCCTCCAAAACGACGCCGGTCTGGTCGGTGCCGTGTATTATTTCCGGGAAAATCAATAACCACAACATCGCCCCGGGCACATTGCCGAATCTGGCGTGTGTTCCCGGGGTATTTTTCGTCATTTTGACGGCTATGCACTTTTAGTCTTTTTAGCATTTAAATCGCCTATGCAAAAACGGAAATTCGCGCATTTAGTCCCTTTTAGCATCTCATTTCTTTAAAACCTCTTGCCGCACGCATCATCTTGTGCTATAATACTGCCATGATGAACACAACATTACCACAATCGAATACCGCCCCCGCCTGCACGGCGCTGGGGTCCGGGGTGTGGCTGGCGTTCCGGCATATCGCAGGCACATCGGCCCCCGCCGTGCCGCCGCCCGCCGCCGGGGCGCACCTGCTCTCGGTGGAGTTCTGCCGCCGGGGCCGCCATGCGCTGCCTGCCGGGGACTACTGCACCATCGCCGCCGACGGCCACGCCGCTGTGAGCATGACCGCCGCCGGGGCCGACGACTACTACCCCGGGGCCGTTTATGAGGGGCTGCAATTCTGGATCGACCCGGACGCTCAGACCGACAGCGGCTTTCTGGCCCTGATGGGCCTGGACGTCCACGGCATCATCAACTATTTCTGCGCCGGCGGCCCCTATTACTGCCCCATGGGTGACGAACTTGCCGCGCTGGTGGACGAGCTTTGGCGCGAATTCGACGTCTCGGGCTATGCCAGCCCGGGCGAGCTTCGCTATGCCGTGGTGCGGCTGCTCTATATGCTGCTGCAGCTGCCTTACGCGGACCAGATGGCCTGGTATCCCCGGGCGCAGGTGGATTTGGTGCGCGATGCCGAGACCCTGATGCTGGCAGATTTGTCGGTGCGCCACACCGCCAGGGAGCTGGCCGTGCAGTTCGGCGTCAGCGAGAGCAGCTTCAAAGCCTACTGCCGCGACGTGCTGGGCGACGGCTACCTGCCCTACTTCCGCCGCAAGCGGCTGGAAAAGGCTGCAGACCTGCTGGCCCACACGGACTTAAAGGTACAGGACATCGCCGTACAGGTCGGTTACGAGAGCCAGAGCAAATTTGCCAAAGCCTTTGCCGACCAATTCCGCCTGACCCCACTGGAATACCGGCGGCTGGCGGAGAAATAAAAAAGCTTTCCCCGTGGGCACAGTGTAAAAACTGTGCCCACGGGGCTTTTGTTGTTTATAGACCGCATTGCTTACTTTTTCTTTCCCAGCAGTTCCTTACGGATATGCGCAAAGCACGCGTCCTCGCCCTTGTCGCGTAAAATCAGCAGGCAGGTTTCCAGCTGTTTGCGGGTCTCGGGGTGCAGGATGTAGTGATCCCTGCTGCGGTCGTAGTACTCCCACGCAGCGGCGTCGGTGTACCGGCTGCCCTTGTAGTTTTTGCTGGCGGCAATACGGTCGCAGACCATCTCGGCCACGTATTTTTCGGGCATCCGCATCCCGGCCATGGCATGGTCGCCGTCCGGGGCGTAGTCGATCCAATATTCCAGGTGGTGCTTGTTCCGGCCCTTGTGGTGCAGCCAGGCCGCGCTGTATCCTTCGGCCTGGCGCTGGGCATTGTTGGGGCTGCAAGTGCCCTGCCAGTACTTGGCACCGGCCCAGAACTCCACCGGCGCGAGCTTGCTCAAATCATGGGTCAGCCCCTGCCAGTACAGCCCGCAGCGGAAGCAGTGCTTCATCACCAGCATTTTATGATGATGGATCGTTTTATAATGCTTGATCGGATGCCACAAAGTAAATACTCCTTTAGTAGATAATAGATAATAAAAAATGTAGTATTTTCGCCCCAAGGGCGAAAACGAAATTTTGAGCGCCGCGCAAGCGGTGCGATCCGCCAATTTTCTTATCCTTTATCTATTCTCTTTTTTATCTGTCCCATTTGTCGCACAGCGCGGCAATCTGGCTGGCGAATTTGGCAAGGTCCTTGTTAGCGCCGCCCTGGTTGTGGCGGATGACCTCCATCAGGCGCTTGCCCATGTTGACGAGCCGGTCGTAGGCAGCGCTGGTGCGCACCATCTCGGCGCTCTTGGTGCGGATGATCTTCTGCGTGTTGCCCGTCTCGGCGCAGGCAACGCGCCCTTCGGCCGCGATCCAGACCGAGCCATTGTACGGCGCGTCGGCCTCGTAGCCTTCGGTGCGCAGTTTCTCGGCCCAGTGCTCGGCCACAGCGTCCTCGCCATGATTGACAAAAACGAACTTCGGCTTCTCGTCAAAGGCGTGGAGCCAGGCGGCCAAACCGTCACAGTCCGCATGGCCCGAAAGCCCGCCCAGCTGCGCAATGCGGGCCTTGACCTGCACCGGCTCGCCGAAGAGCTTGACCTCCTGTGCGCCGTTGACCAGCGCATTGCCCAGGGTGCCCGGGCTTTGGTAGCCGACGAACAGCACCGTGCACTCCGGCCGCCAGAGGTTGTATTTCAGGTGGTGGCGGATGCGGCCCGCATCGCACATACCGGCGGCGGAGATAATGACTTTCGGCGTCGGGTCGCCGTTGATGGCCATGGATTCCTCTTTCGTCTCGCTGATGTGCAGCCCCGGGAACTGCAGCGGGTTCTGGCCGCTCTGCACCAGGGCAAGGGCCTCGTCGTCGTAACACTCGGCGAAGTTTTCCCTGAAAATCGTGGTAGACTTACTGGCCAGCGGGCTGTCCACGAACACCGGGAAATTGTCGTGGCCCTTGACGCGCTTTTCGGCCTTGATCTGGCGGAAGAAATAGAGCAATTCCTGCGTGCGGCCCACGGCAAAGCTGGGGATGACCACGTTGCCGCCCTTGTCAAAGGTCGATTGCAGCACGGCGGTCAGCTCGCCCAGGTAGTCGGGCTTGGGGCCGTGGCTGCGGTCGCCGTAGGTGGACTCCATGACGAGGTAATCGGCATGGCCGGGGTTGGCCGGATCCTTGATGAGCGGCTGGTGCTGGTTGCCGATATCGCCGGAAAACACGATGATTTCCGGCGCACGGCCCGGCTCCGCAATGCGCAGCGAGATGGACGCGCTGCCCAGCAGGTGGCCCACGTCGGTAAAGCGCACCTCGATACGCCCCTGGGGGCCGTCGAACAGGGTTTGCCATGCCTCATAGGGGCAGGGTACGAACTGCTTCATGACGTTTTGGGCGTCCTCGACCGTGTAGTCCGGCTCGATCATTTCTGCGCCGCTGCGCATGGCCTTACGGTTTTTCCACTCGGCCTCCTGCTCCTGGATGTGGGCGGAATCCTCGAGCATGATGCCGCAGAGGTCGCGGGTGGCCTCGGTCGTGTAGATGGGGCCGCGGTAGCCATTTTTGTACAGGTACGGGATGCGCCCCGAGTGGTCGATATGGGCATGGGTCAGCAGCAGGGCCTCATAGGTGCCGGGGGCATAGGGCAGGTCGGCGTTTTCGTAGACGTCGCGCCCCTGCTCCATGCCGCAGTCCACCAAAAAGCGGTGCCCCGCGGCTTCGACCTGTGTGCAGCTGCCGGTGACTTCCCGGTCAGCGCCGAGGAATGTGAGTTTCATGTGAGTGCCCCCTTTGGTCAAATAATCCATATGTTTGGTGAGCGGCGGGTGAGGTATGGGGATGTTTGGCAAGATGCGATGCGGGGCGTCGAGAACGCCGCCCCCTACAACTAAAGTGCCAAGTCGTGCCAAGGGAAAGGTGCGGCGGCCAGAGGGCTGGCCGCCCTACGGAGCAGCAGAGGAAAAGCGAGAGGGGTAAGGGAGGGCGGAAGCCCTCCCCTGACGGCGCGGGCGGAGCAGAGCCCCGCACCACGTCGCAACAGCGGCAGTTTTCTTTGCGAGCTTTCTTTTGCTGCCAAAAGAAAGCGACCTCCCGGGAGGATGCCGTTCATCCTTTAGCCGCGCCGCCCGACGCCGTACTGCGGGGCCTCGGGCAGGACAAAGTCATCATTGAAATTGTTCGTCAGATCGTTAATGTTCATGCGCGTAGCCCAGAATACGTCGCCGTAGTCGCGCAGGACGGTGTAGTCAACATTCAGGGCTGCCAGCGTGGCGGTGTCGGTGACGATGTAGGCGGTATCGCCCTCGGGCGCGTACTCTGTCAGGCTGTTCTGGTAAACGCGGCTCACCGTGCCGCCGTCGGCCAGGGCCTTGGCCGCGTCAGCGGGCAGGCTGACCAGCTGGATGCGCGCCGTGGCAGGCAGGGCGTTCAGCAGATCGCCGCGGGTGATATCGCCGTATTCCAGCTCGGTCACGCCGCCAGCAAAGGCTTCGGCGGATGTGCCCTCGGGCAGGCCGCCGGCGTTATCGTTTGCCACAATTTCAGCGTAGAGCGCCGCCAGATAATTGCCGAAGCTGATGGTCTTGCTGGTGTCGGGTTTTTCGGCGTAGGTGAACAGCGGCGTGTAGTAGATGCTCTGGTCATCGGCGTCCAGCCCGGCCAGCTTGGCGGCGGCGTAAATGTAGGCGTCCGCACCCGCCTGCTGCGCTTCGTCAACGCTCTCGGTCGGGGCGGCGGTGTCCTTGCCGCCTGCGGCCTCGGTGTCCTTGTCGGGGTCGGCAGCATCACTTGCCGTGGTCTGGTCGTCGGCGGCAGCACTGGCGGCCAGGGTTTCCCAGTCGGTGCGTTTTGCCTGCAAGGTGTCCGCCGTCACGGCGCTCTGCACCTCGGCGCGGCAGCCGCCGCCCTGGGTGAACACCAGATTCAGCTGCGCCACGCCGTCCAGGCCCAGGCCCGCGCCCAGCACGTTCGGGCTGCTCTCGGCGGTCGTGCCGTCGATGATGGCGGTCACGCCGCTGTTCAGCAGCGCCTTCTGCCAGTCACCCTCCGGCGCGGTGGACGCCACAGCGATGATGGCATCGCACCCGGCGTTCTGCAAAGCCGTGATCTGCTCGTTCGCGGTGTCGGTCCAGTCGCGGGCCGTGATGAACTCGCCGTTGGCGGCAGAAATTTTCGCCGCCTGGGCTGTATCGTTCAGCGCAAAGAAGCCGATTTTGTACCCCGCGCGCTCGACGATCGTGTACATACCGTTGGTGACGCGGTTGCGGTTCCAGCTGGTGGAGCGGTAGAACACGGCGGTGGCGTCGGTGTTGATGAGGTTCGACGCCAGCGACGGGCCGCTGCCCATGTTGGCGTCGCTGACCAGGCGGGACGTTCCGTAGGCGAAGTCGTCCAGCGCCATGGCCTGCAGGTCGTACCCGGCTGCCGAGAAGCCGGACAGCATATCCATACCGCCGGTCAGGCTGGCGCTCTGGGTACCGTGCAGCGCCCCGCCCGCATCCAGCAAAATCGAATCCGGGGTCGAGGCCTTCAGCGCGGCGGCGTCCGCCAGCGTCGTGCGGTCGCCATGCAGCCCTGCTGTGGCAAAGACCGGGACCGTAATGTCCCCGATGCGCACCAGGCAGGAAATGCTCTCGGTACCGTCGGCCAGCGTGGCCGTGATGGTACACTCGCCGCTGTCGGTGCGGGCGCGGACCGTGCCGTTTTTGTCCACGGTGGCAATGTTTTTGTCACTCGTCGCCCAGTAGACCCTGCGGCCGCCTTCGTCCTCGCCCGGCTCGTTCGTCGCCAGCGTGGCATAGGCGTCCTTGCCATCCATGTGCAGCTCATCGGTGCGGGTGTCGTTCAGCAGCACCGGCGCTGCTGTCTTGCCGTTGCAGGCCGACACGCCTGTAAATGTAAACGGCCGCATGACGAAATCCAGGTCCACCGTCTCGCTCTGCACACCGTAGTCCGCGCCAGGGGCGCTGTACGTCGACTGCCACATATCGTAGGTGCCGTTGTAGCCCAGCTCGTCGGCAAAGCGGGCGATCCAGAGATTGTCGCGCCATTGGTCGAAGCCGGGATCTGAAAAGCGGCCCCGCACCCAGTTCAGCGAGGCATAAAGCCCCTGCTTGCCGGTGTAGCCGTGCTCTTCCAGCCGGGAGAAGAATGCCTCGGTCAGTTCGGCCATCTCGGCGGGGAAAACACCGCTGATGTACTTATCTTCCAGGTCGTAGTAGACCGGGTAGCTCAGCTGGTAGGGCGCGGCGGTGTAGTCGTCCAGACCTTCCTGCGGCGGGGCGGTCAGGCCCAGCAGCCGGGCAACGTGGTCGGCCTCACTGCGGGCCTCCTCCACCGTCGTCGCGTAGGAGTAGAGATAGGTGCCGAAGGGGATGCCCAGCCGGGTACACTCGTCAGCGTTGCGCCGCCAGTAGGTGTCGTCCTGGGCCCAGTTTTCCTCCTGGCCGTCCCACTCGCCGCCGTAACCGCAGCGGATGATGGCAAAGTCGATGCCGGCGGCCTTGGCCTTTTCCCAGTCCACCTCGCCCTGGAACTTGGAGACGTCCATGCCCTTGAGCACGGCTGCGGGCATGGCCTGGCCGCTGGTGTTGAAGTAGTAGCCCAGCTCGTTTTTCTGCCAGGCGTCGGCGGGCGTGCCAAAGTCCGGCGCGGCGGGGCCTTCCGGCTCGGCCGTGCAGCGCACCAGCACCACAGACACCACCAGCACCACAACCAGGCAGAGCAAACACAGCCCCAGTACCAGCATACTGCGGCGGCGTTTGGCACTGCGGCGCTTTGGCTTTTTGGGCGGCTGCGGCGGGCGCGGGGCCGCCGTTTTGGCCGGTCTGGCTTTGGCGGCAGCGCGGGCGGGGCTGCGGTAGACTTTGCGTTCTTCTGGCACGGCGGTTTACCTCTCTCCGGGTAGATTTTATGCAGGGATAGCTATTATTAGTGTAGCATTTTGTCGAAGAAATTACAATCAGCCGCAGCAGATATTGGGGAAATTTTACACAAAAACCCCGTCGTGGATACGGCGGGGTCGTAGGGGGGCGGCGTCCTCGACGCCCCGCAAATCAGTAGATGTTACACGGGGTCAAACGCTGTTCGTCCGCGCCACAAAAGGCAAACGGCCGCCCGCCTTTCACGCGCGGGCCGGGCATGCCCGGCCCCTACAGGAGCTGCACTGCCGAGACTTCACAGCCCCTTCTTTTTACACGTCCAAAAATAATACGGCACCTCAAACGCCAGCATGACGCACCAGCCGAAGGCGCAGGCAAAGGCGATGCCCCGCAGCCCCACACGCGGGGCCAGCACAGCGGCCGCGGCGGCGCGCAGACCCGCCTGCATACAGGTCCCGATCAGCGTCGTCGTCATCTTGCCCATGCCGCGGTAAAATCCCTGGAAACCGTTCGTCAGCGCGGGCAGGGCATAGAACACCGCCATGTACCCCAGGTACTCGCTGCCCAGGGCCACCACGTCGGCGGCCCCCTCCCCCGCCACAAACAGCGAGAGGATCGGCCTGCGGAATGCCAGCGTCACGCAGCCCACCAGCAGCCAGTAACCCAGTTCCAGCCGCAGGCCCACGGCAAAACCGCGGCGGATGCGCTCGTTCTGCTGTGCGCCCCGGTTCTGGGCAATGTAGGTCGTAATGGCCGTCGCGATGCTCTGCTCCGGCGTAAAGGCGAAATCGTCCACCCGCGTGACCGCGTTGAACGCCGCAATGGCTCCGACGCCCAGCGCGTTGACCTGCCCCTGGATCAGCACCTTGCAAATCGGCTGCACCGCCTGCTGCAAAGCCGTGACCGAGCCATAGCGCAGGATCGGCCCCAACAGGTCGCGGCGGATGCGCCACTGCCCGCGCCCAGGGCAAAGCTCCGGCACGCGGCGGGCCATGTAAACGGCTGCCAGCACGGCGCTGGCGGCCTCGGCCGCCACGGTGGTGACGGCGCTGCACACGATGCCGAAGCCCAGCCCACCTATCAGAATCAGGTCGAGCACGGCGTTCAGCACGGCGGAGAACGCTAAAAATTTCAGCGGCGTTTTGCTGTCGCCGACGCTTTTCAGCCCCGCCGCCAGCGCGTTATAGAAAAACGTGAACGGTGCGCCCAAAAACGTGATGCGCAGATAGATGGCTGTGATGCCGAAAATCGCATCCGGCACGGCCAGTGCGCGCAGTATCCACGGCGTCAGTACACAGCCCAGCGCCGCCGCACCGCAGCAGAGCACCGCCCCGAACAGCAGCGTCGTCGCCAGCGTTTCTTGCAGCCGGTCGGTTCGTTTGGCCCCGAACGCCTCGCTCATCAGCACGCCCGCGCCGATGCACAGCCCGCTGATGGCCAAAATTACAAGGTTCATGACCGGCCCGGCCACGCCCTCGGCGGCCAGGGCATCCTGCCCGATGAACCGCCCAGCGATGATGGAATCCACCGCATTGTACGCCAGCTGCAGCCAGTTTCCCAACAGCAGCGGCACCGCATACAGAAAGAGGTGCCCCAGCGGGGCACCCTTGGTCATATCACGCATCATTATCAGCTCTCAAAACGGAAAATCTGCCACCTTCAGCGTGACAACGCCGTCGATGGTCTGGATACAGCCATCTGCCGGGTAGTTGGGCATGGCCTTGAACGCGTCGGAGTTGCTGATGGCTCGGACAGTCTCGTCCGCGCATTCGTTGAGCTGGACGCCCAGCTCGTCCCACACCAGCACATACCAGCCGTGGGCGTTGAACGTCGGGTCGTAGGAGAGCGGGCCGAACTGCGCCAATTCCCCGGCCATAGGCTTGAGCGGGGATTCCTCCGGGTACGCGCCGCGCTTCGGCTCGCCCAGGATCACGACCTCGGCGCCGTTCTGGTAGTCGGCGTTTTCTTCCAGCCGGGTACACAGGCGGTTGGCGAGGTTCACAACGGTGGTCTTTTGTTTCAGCATGACCGCCGCGTCGTTGTTGACCTGCACGGCAAACCCACGCAGCAGCACTGCACAGAACGCCGTGCAGAGCGCCATCCCCCAGGAGAACGCCCGTTCCGTCAACGCGGGAGCCGCGTCGATCACGGCGATGGCAAACGGCACCACGATGGCCAGCGAGCCCGCCATCCGCAGCGCCACAGTGGCCCCGGTGTTGATAACGTCGGTCACATTGGCTGCGGCGGGCAGCAGGGCCACCAGTCCCCCCGCCGCAGCGGCGGCCTTGCGGTCGTGCAGCACGACGAGCCACCGCAGCCCGGCCAGTGCCGCCAGCACAAACAGCAGCAGGTAGCCTGCGATCTGCCCATAGTGGTTTTGGGCAATGCCGTGGGTGAAGAAGTAGGCGTAAAAATCAAAGTAGGCGTTTTTCAGGCCCAGCGGCAGACTGCGCAGCGTGTCCAACCCCACAGCGTTGATGCCGTTCACACCGGACAGGCCCACATCGTACAGCCGCAGGAACACCTTTAAAATCAGCATATACAGCACCGCGCCGCTGCCGCCCATCAGCACCATGCGCAGAGCGGTCAGGCCGGTGGCTTTCCACGCGCCGGGGCGGCGCAGAACCGCCAGAATCAGCAGCATGACGCACAATCCTGCCGCCGTACCCAGGTTGGCCTGGTACATACCCAGCGAGAACGCCATACAGACCGTGCCCGCCAGCCAGGCAAAGCGTACACCGCAGACAGCGGACTGCACCGCCAGCACAGCCAGCAGGAAGGACAGCGCATAGGACACGCTGCAATAGTGGAAAAACTCGATCTCCGCCACATAGGGCGCACAGACCAGCGTGAGGGGAATCAGATATTTTGCCGTGCGGCTGCGCACGCCAAACAAATCCGTCAGCAGCACACCCGCCAGCGCGTAGAGGAACAGCATCAGCAATGCAGAAAGTGCAGGCTGGTTGATGCCGCCGCGCAGCATATCCACCAGGCGCAGTGCCCAACGGCCCTGCTCGGTTTCCCAATACAGGTGCTCGGGCCAGCCGTCGGCAATGTACAGTGCGCCGATGTGTACGGCATCCATCGTGCCCAGCTGGTTAGCGTAGATCGTGTAATGTACGCCGCAGCCGACCAGCAGCGCCACGACCAGCGGGCGGAAGTTTTTGGCCCACCACAGGCTTACTTTTTTCTGCCAGTCCATCGTTTATTTTTTATCCTCTTCGGTCTCGGCCACAATGTAGATGGGGCGGTGCTTGACCTCTAAGTAGGTTTTGGCCAGGTACTCGCCCACGATGCCGGTGCAGAACAGCTGGACACCGCTGCACAGCAGAATGATGCAGACAAGGCTTGGCCAGCCGGAGGTCGGGTCGCCGAACATCAGCGCCCGGACGATGACAAAAATAATGCCGATGAACGCCAGCAGGCAGAACAGCACACCCACGCCCGCCGCCATCAGCAGCGGCGTGGTCGAGAAGCCGACAATACCCTCGATGGAGTATTTGAACAGGCCCCAGAAATTCCACTTGGTCGTGCCGGCCACGCGCTCAATGTTCTCGTAGTCGAACCACTTGGTCTTGAAGCCGACCCAACTGAAAATGCCCTTGCTGAAGCGGTTGTACTCGGCCATACTCAAAACCGCGTCGGTCATTTTGCGGCTCATCAGGCGGAAATCCCGCGCACCATCGACAATCTCCGTATCAGACATCTTGTTGATGATCTGGTAGAATTTGCGGGCGAACCAGCTGCGCAGCGGCGGCTCGCCCTTGCGGGTCGTGCGGCGGGTGGCGGCGCAGTCGTATTCGCCGGTCAGCAGCGTGTCCAGCATCTGCGGCAGCAGCGCGGGCGGGTCCTGCAGATCGGCGTCCATCGTGGCGACATAATCGCCCCTGGCCGCCTGCAGGCCGGCGTAGATGCCGGCCTCCTTACCAAAGTTGCGGCTGAACGAGACATACCGCACGCGGGGGTCTTGAGCGTGCAGTTCGCGGGCCACACGCAGCGTACCGTCGCGGGAGCCGTCATCCACAAAGATGAACTCAAAATCCGCGCCGTGGCTGGTTTTCATTTCCGCCGCCACGCGGGAGGCTTCTTTATAAAAAAGCGGCATCGCTTCTTCTTCATTGTAACAGGGTACGATCAAACTGATGAGCATGGTGTGACCTGCTTTCGTCAAAATATTGTATCTTTTATTATAGCGTAGTTTGGCGGGTTTGTAAACAATGGATGTGACGTGGTTCCTAAAGCCTTGGCCCCGCAGGGCCGGATGAGGGGCGCGTGTGCCGCAGCCACCCAGTAGCGGGTTGTAAGGCAAGGCCGCCCCTCATCAGTCAGCGGTCGGGGGCGCTGACTGAATGGCTTCTGCAACACAAAAAAGGCAGAGCTTTCGCTCTGCCTTGGGTTCATGCTATAAATCAGCCTTTGACTGCGATATTGACCAGCTTGCCCTTGACGTAGATTTCCTTGGCAATGGTCTTGCCGGCGATGGCTTCGGCCACGGCGGGCTCGGCCTTGGCGGCAGCAATGGCATCCGCGCTCTCGATGGCAGCGGCCACCTTGATGCGCGCCTTGACCTTGCCGTTGACCTGCACGGCGATCTCAACGGTCTGCTCCACGCACTTGGCCTCGTCGTAGGTGGGCCAGGCGTGGTAGGCCAGCTGCTCGGTGTGGCCCAGCTGCTGCCACAGTTCCTCGGTCATGTGGGGCGCAAACGGGTTCAGCAGCTGCAGCAGCAGCTCGTACTCGGCCTTGGTCGCACCACCGTTATCGCTCAGGGCGTTGACGTAGATCATCAACTGGGCGATGGCGGTGTTGGCCTTCAGTGCGTCGATATCCTCGCCGACCTTCTTGATGGTGCGGTTGGCGACGGCCTCCAGCGCAGGGCGCACGCCCTCGCCGGGAACGAGCTTCTCGCTCATGGACCAGATCTTATCCAGGAAGCGCTTGCAGCCCTTGATGGAGGAGGTGTTCCACGGAGCGGCCTTCTCGAAGTCGCCGATGAACATCTCATACAGGCGCAGGGTGTCGGCACCGTACTCGTTGACAACATCGTCGGGGTTGACGACGTTGCCCAGAGACTTGGACATCTTGACGATCGGGTGCTCGGCCATCTCGCCGTATTTCTCGACCAGGGCCTTGCGTGCGCCTTTCTCGTCGCCGTACTCGGCCAGCAGGCGCTTGCGCTCGGCGTCGGGCTGGTTCTCAAACGCGTGGGGGTTCAGGCCCAGGATCATGCCGTGAGAGGTACGCTTCTGGTACGGCTCCTTGGTGGGGACCACGCCGATATCATACAAGAATTTATGCCAGAAACGGCTGTACAGCAGGTGCAGGGTAGTGTGCTCCATACCGCCGTTGTACCAGTCCACCGGGCTCCAATACTCCAAAGCCTCTTTGCTGGCAATGGCGTCGTGGTTCTTCGGGTCGCAGTAGCGCAGGAAGTACCAGCTGGAACCGGCCCACTGTGGCATGGTGTCGGTCTCGCGCTTGGCGGGGGCACCGCAGCAGGGGCAGGTCGTGCTGACCCACTCGGTGTGGCGGGCCAGCGGGCTTTCGCCGTTCTCGCCCGGCTCAAAGTCCTTGATCTCGGGCAGGCGCAGGGGCAGCTCGCTCTCGGGCAGGGGCACCCAGCCGCACTTGTCGCAGTAGACCATAGGGATAGGCTCGCCCCAGTAGCGCTGGCGGCTGAACACCCAGTCGCGCAGCTTGAAGTTGACCTGCTTGTGGCCCTTGCCGTTCTCCTCGAGCCAGGCGTACATCTTGTTCTTGGCATCCTCAACAGACAGGCCGTTCAGGAAGTCGGAGTTGACAAGCGTGCCGGTGGCCACGTCGGTGAAGGCCTCCTTGTCGAGGTCGCTGGGCACAGTGCCCTTGACGACCTCGATGATGGGCAGGCCGAACTTTTTGGCAAACTCCCAGTCGCGGGTGTCGTGGGCAGGCACGGCCATGATGGCACCGGTGCCGTAGGTTGCCAGGACGTAGTCGGAGATAAAGATGGGGATTTCCTTGCCGTTGACAGGGTTGATGCCCTTGACGCCCTCGATGACGACACCGGTCTTTTCCTTGTTCAGCTCGGTGCGCTCGAAGTCGGACTTGCGGGCGGCTTCCTCCTGGTAGGCGGCGACAGCGTCGGCGTTCTTGATGAGACCCGCATCGACCCACTTTTTGATGAAAGCGTGCTCGGGGCTGATGACCATGTAGGTCGCACCGAACAGCGTATCCGCGCGGGTGGTGTAGACGGTCAGGGTATCGCCTGCGGTGGTGTCGAAGTTGATCTCGGCACCGTGGCTGCGGCCGATCCAGTTGCGCTGCTGAGTCTTGACGCGGTCGATGTAATCCACATCGTCCAGGTCGTTGATGAGGCGGTCAGCGTAGGCGGTGATTTTCAGCATCCACTGGCTCTTGTTCTTCTGCACAACGGGGCTGCCGCAGCGCTCACAGACGCCGTTGACAACTTCCTCGTTGGCCAGAACGACCTTGCAGCCGGTGCAGTAGTTGACGGTCGTTTCCTTCTTATAAGCCAGACCCTTTTTGAACAGCTGAATGAAGATCCACTGCGTCCACTTATAATACTCGGGGTCGGTGGTGTTGATTTCACGGTCCCAGTCGAAGGACAGGCCCAGGGCTTTCAGCTGGCTCTTGAAGCGGGCCACGTTCTGGGCGGTGACGATCTCGGGGTTGATATGGTTTTTCAGGGCGTAGTTTTCAGTGGGCAGACCGAAAGCGTCCCAGCCCATGGGGTACAGGACGTTATAGCCGCACTGGCGCTTTTTGCGCGCGACGATATCCAGCGCGGTGTAGCTGCGCGGATGGCCGACGTGCAGACCGGCGGCAGAAGGATACGGGAACTCGACCAGCGCATAGAACTTCGGCTTGGAATGGTCGATTTCAGCGTGGAAGGTATCCTCGTCCTCCCACACCTTCTGCCATTTGGCCTCGACGGTTTTAAAATCGTATTTCATAATTCTTCTCCCCACAGATGAATTTTAGATGGGTAGCGTTAAAGCCCTCCCCCGAGGGGCTGCGCCCGCAGGCGCGTGTCGGAGCGCAACCGCCGAAGGCGGCTCTTAGCGCGTAGACTGAAGGTGGCGCGCTTGTGCGCCGAATGAGGGGTGGGTTTGCCGCAGTTGCCCGTTTCCAGGTCGGCTGCCGCAGGGCTGCCCCTCATCAGTCAGCGGTCGGGGCCGCTGACAGCTTCCCCCGAGGGGGAAGCCGTTCCGCATTTTTACTGCTCGTCCGCACCTTCGTCCGGCATCCACTCGCTGGCGGGCACGACCGTGGCGTCGGCCCAGAGGTGCTCGAGGTCGTAGTAGTCGTGGGCCTCCTGCGTAAAGACATGGACGATGACGCTGCCGTAGTCCAGCAGCACCCAGCGCTTGCCGTCGTGGCCCTCGGTGCGCAGCACCTTGACGCCCTCGCGGTCCAGCTGGAACTCGGCTTCATCGGCCAGGGCGCCCACATGGGTGGTGGACATACCCGTGGCAATGACAAAATATTCGGTAACGGTAGTCAGGTCCTCAACCGCCAGGATATGGACGTTGACGGCCTTCTTCGCGTCCAGCGCACGCGCCAGACGAATGGCAAGTTCTTTGCTTTCCATAGTGTAAACTCCTAGTGTAAATTACGCGGCGGGCTGGCTTTCGCTCTCGGTGGAATCGCTGCTGCTGTCCGCGGTGTCGGTGGGCTCGGAATCAACATACTCCACCGTGTGCGAGCCGTCCAGGTTCTGGCTCTGCTGTGCGTCGACAGCCTCCTGATTCAGCTGCCCCATGAACTGCACGTTCGCGTCGGTCGCCGTGTAGCCGCTCAGGTCAAAGCCCAGCACCGACGCATCATCGCAGAGCTGCAAGGCACTGGCATCCACAAAGCCGGTGTTCTCGCGGAAATACTGGTTCAGCAGGTCGGCGTCCTCCTGGCGGGCCGGGTAGACAACGGCCTCTCCGTTGTACTTTCCGGCCATCTTAATGGGCATCTGGCAGATCATGATCTTGCTGGAGTCGATCTTCAGCATACTGACCGCAAAGCTGACAAGCTTCGAGGCGCTCAGACTAGTCTCCATATAGTTCAGCACAGCAGGGGTCAGCTTGGCGACATCCCAGATGTTGCCGATGCTCTTCAGGCGGCGGAACAATGCCGAATAGAACTGCCGCTGCATGTTCAGGCGGCCAATGTCGCCGTTGTTGTAGATGTGGCGGGTGCGCAGCAGGAACTCGCAGGCGTCGCCGTTCAGCGTCTGGTAGCCCTGATCCAGGTGGCTGCCGCCGTAGTCCATCTCCTGCGGGACGTACAGCTCGATGCCGCCGAACGAATCGACCAGCTGCACCAGCATTTCCAGACGGATCGTCATATAGCCATCGATCGGCAGCTGGTACATATTCGAAATCTGCTCACACAGGGCGGCCATGTTCATGCTGTTGCTGTCCGCGGCCTGCGTCTTAGCGATGTTATTGATGCGGTAGTTGCCCGACACGCTGCGGTCGGTCGTGACCATCGTGTCGCGGGGGATCTGCAGCATCTTCATCTCGCCCGTCTCGTTGTTGAAATGGACGTAGAGGATCATATCGGTGTTGCCGTCATCGACGCCTGCATCATTGAGGTCGTCGCCCTCCTTCTGGGACGAGCGGTCGATGCCGACCATCAGGAAGTTCAGCTCCTTGCCCTGGAATTCCTTCGGCGTGTTGATGAGCTGATTCAGCTTGATGCTGCCGCCTGCCGGGGCGATCGATCCCATAATAAGCGCGAACGCGCCGCCGAAGATCAGCGCAATGACCAGCAGCGTGATGAGCAGGATCTGCCACCAGCGGATCTTTTTCTTCTTTTTGCCATTGCCGCCCTTGCCGTCGCCGCCTTTTTTGCCGGACTTTTTCCCTTTGGACTTGCGCGGGGCGTCGTCGGTATCACGCGGGGGCTTGCGGCCGCCATTGCCGCCTGCGGCGGTTTTGGGCGCATCGGCGCGTTTGGCGCGGCGCGGTGCGGCGTCTTCCAGCTGGATGCCGCCTGCGGCCTCGATGTCATACATCGGCTTGCTGCCCTGGGCGGCGCGCAGGTCCATTTCCCGCACTTGGGCGCGGGGGCGCTGAGCGGCGGGCTGCCGCGAGGC
>ENA-ORUU01000513-ORUU01000513.1-human-gut-metagenome-genome-assembly--contig:-NODE-513-length-29282-cov-2.96274_pt1 | contig 29282 bp, 30 predicted proteins | sample MGYA00242085_ERZ509221 | MGnify/ENA primary metagenome ERZ509221 (study PRJEB26280, sample SAMEA2338809) | human gut metagenome | biome: human gut; feature: human-associated habitat; material: faeces... | reverse complement strand
TAGATTACTACAATAACCGTCGAATCAAAGCAAAGCTAAAGGGCTTGCCACCTGCAATTTACAGACAACAAGCCCTTCTGGCTTCTTAAACAATTTTAATTTGAAAATATTGTCTAACTTTTTGGGTTCAGTTCATGGTAAGGATTCCAGCTGTTTGTTGTTTTTTGATGAGTTGTTGTTTTTTAGAATTAGAATTCTGCGTTTTTAACAGTTCTAGGGTAAGGCAGTACGTCACGGATGTTGCTCATACCTGTCAGGTACATTACCGCACGTTCGAAGCCCAGACCATAGCCGGAGTGTCTGGGGCCGCCGTATTTGCGCAAATCCAGATACCACCAGTAGTCTTCTTTCTTCAGACCCAGTTCATCCATACGTTTTTCTAAGAGATCCAGACGTTCTTCTCTCTGGCTGCCGCCGATGATTTCGCCAACGCCGGGAACCAGCAGGTCCATAGCGGCAACGGTTTTGTTGTCATCGTTCATGCGCATGTAGAAGGCTTTGATGTCCTTGGGATAGTCTGTTACGAATACAGGTTTTTTGAAGATTTCTTCTGTCAGATAGCGTTCGTGTTCTGTCTGAAGGTCGATGCCCCATTCTACGGGGTATTCGAATTTCTTGCCGGATTTGATGAGCAGATCAACGGCTTCTGTATATGTCACACGGCCAAAATCGTTGTTCAGGATGTTATGCAGTCTGTCCAGCAGGCCTTTGTCTACGAAGCTGTTGAAGAATTCCATTTCTTCGGGGGCGTTGTCCAGTACATACTGGATGATATATTTCAGCATTTCTTCTGCCACTTCCATGTTGTCTTCCAGATCAGCGAAAGCCATTTCGGGTTCGATCATCCAGAATTCCGCAGCATGACGTGCTGTGTTGGAGTTTTCCGCACGGAATGTGGGGCCGAATGTGTAAACATTGCGGAATGCCATTGCGAATGTTTCTGCGGAAAGCTGACCACTTACTGTCAGGTTTGTTTCTTTGCCGAAGAAGTCCTTGGAGAAGTCAACGGTGCCGTCTTCGTTCTTAGGCAGGTTGTTCAAATCCAGTGTGGTAACACGGAACATTTCCCCAGCGCCTTCGCAGTCGCTGCCGGTGATGATGGGAGTATGTGCGTATACAAAGCCTTTTTCCTGGAAGAACTGATGGATTGCATAAGCAATCAAGCTTCTCACACGGAATGTTGCGGAGAACATGTTTGTTCTGGGACGCAGATAAGCGATCTGGCGCAGGAATTCTACGCTGTGACGTTTTTTCTGCAGAGGGTAGTCGGGAGTGGAAGTGCCTTCGATGGCGATTTCCTGTGCCTTTACTTCAAAGGGCTGTTTTGCTTCGGGTGTTTCCACCAGCAGACCTTTGACGATGATGGCAGCGCCAACACCCAGTTTTGTGATTTCTGCGTAGTTGGACAGCGCATCTGCTTCAAATACGATCTGGATGTTCTTGAAGAAAGAACCGTCGTTCAGTTCGATGAAGCCGAAATTTTTGGATACACGCATGGTACGGATCCAGCCGCCCAGTGTCACTTCTTTATTGGCATAGTCCGCTGTGCTGCGGTAAATTGATTTTACGGTGTTCAAATCCACGAGTATCTCTCCTTTATGCAAAATTGCGTTATTTCACCTGTCCTTTATTGTAGCCTGTTTTTGGGAAAAACACAACCTTGTTTCCGTCTTTTCCTCAGGAAAAAGGGAAAAAGAGGGATTTTTTATGCATCTTCCTCCACATAAGGCAGAAAAGCGCCGTAGCCTTCCTTTTCCATGTCCTCTTTGGGGATGAAACGGAGGGCTGCACTGTTGATGCAGTAACGCATGCCGCCCAGTTCCTGAGGGCCGTCGTCGAAGACATGTCCCAGATGGGCATTGCCTACCCGGCTGCGGACTTCCGTACGAATCCGGTTCAAGGAAAGGTCATCATATTCATTGATGGCATTGGGGTCAATGGGTTTTGCGAAAGCAGGCCAGCCGCAGGCAGAAATGAATTTATCCTTGGAGGAGAACATGGGCTCACCGGAAGTGATGTCCACATACAGCCCCGGTGTTTCCTTATCCCAGAATTCGTTCTGGAAGGGTGGCTCTGTGGCGTTCTGCTGGGTCACGTTGTACTGCATTTCTGTCAGGTTTTCCCGCATTTCTTCCTTTGTCATGACTTTGTAGTCCTCGGGATTGATACAGCGGGCTTTTTCCTTTTCGATTTTGGCAAAATTGATATGGCAGTAACCGCCGGGGTTTTTGGTGAGATATTTCTGGTGGTATTCCTCTGCGGGAATAAATTGCAGCAAAGGCAGGTTTTCCACTACCACAGGGCGGTCGTATTTGGTCTGGAGTTCCGCCAATGCTTCTGCTACCACTTTTTGCTGTGCTTCTGTCAGGCTGTAAATGCCTGTGCGGTACTGGATGCCAATATCTGCCCCTTGTCTGCCCAGAGAAGTGGGGTCGATGGTATAGAAATAGTCCTGTAAAATGTTGGTCAGTGTTGTTTCGTCAGCGTCAAAGATAATTTCCACGGTTTCGGTGTGACCGCTGTGGTTGCAGACTTCCTCATAAGTGACGGTGTCCCATACTTTCTGTTCCACGCCTTCTTTTTTGCCCAGAGCGTAGCCTACACGGGTGGAGAGTACGCCGGGCACTGTTTCCATATATTTTTCTGTTCCCCAGAAGCAGCCGCCTGCCAGGTAAATGGTTTCTTTCTTCATATTACACCTCATTTCTTGATTTCCCGCAGCTCGTACAAGTCCACACGGCGGTGGCGGAGCAGGGGTAATTGGTCACGAATGGCATCTTCCCGTTCAAAATCCGCGTGGGCAAAGAGGATGCCTTCTGTTTCGTCTAATTGTGCCATGACTTCGCCCCAAGGGTTTGTGGCGATAGAGTGTCCCCAGGAATGATAGGATGCCTCCATGTCCCTTGCGGGGGCGCAGCCAAAGAGATAAATCTGGTTATCCAGCGCCCGTGCCCGGAAAGACAGTTCCCAGTGAGCAGGACCCGTGGTCATATTGAAAGCGGCAGGGATGAAAACAGCTTTCGCTCCTTCCAATGCCATAAGCCGCATCCATTCGGGAAAACGAATGTCGTAGCAGATGCACAGCCCCATTTTTCCCCAGGGGGTGTCGAATGTGGTGAGGCTGTCACCGGCGGTGAGTGTTTCCGATTCCATGAAACGCTGCCCGCCTTTTACGTCGATGTCAAAAAGATGGACTTTCCGGTGTTTGGCAATGCACTTGCCTTCTGGGTCAAACACATATGATGTGTTGTAAGTTTTGCCGCCATCGTCCTCAGGCACAGAGCCAGCTACCAGATACAGACCGTTTTCCTTTGCCATATCTGATAATGCCTGCCAGATTTCGCCGCCTTCCTTCTGGGCAAAGCGGGGGAAATTAGGGGTTTCGTAAGGGCAGCAGAACATTTCCGGCAGTACGGCAATGTCCGCGCCGCCAGCCACCGCGTCTTTCAGATGGGTGCAGGCTGTCTGTAAATTTTCCGCAGGAGAAGATGCTGCCTGCATTTGTATCAAAGCCACTTTCATGGAAATACACTCCTTTCAGATGATGTACCGAAAAGGGCTGGTTTTCAGCACAAAGATATTTGTCCGTTATTATAGCACATTTTTGAAAAAAACAATACAAAAAAAGTAGGATTAAGAAAGAAACTTCCCCTTAAGAAAACATTGGTTTTCCTTTTCTTTGTTTTCTTATGAAGATGCCCCTAATTTCTGCTGAAAACAAAAAGAGCGGATACCGCCTTCGCGATATCCGCTCTTTTGTCTTGTTTGTTTAGAATGAATCTTCGATCCGAGAAGACTTATTTCAGGTTAGCTTTCAGAACTTCTGCGATTCTTGTGATACCTTCTTTGATCTTGTCTTCAGGCATGCAGGAGTAGTTCAGACGGAAGTGGTTTTCTTTACCGCCGTTAGGGAAGAAGCTGCCGCCGGGAACGTAAGCAACTTTCTTTTCAAGGCACTGTTTAGCCAGTACTTTTGCATCCATGTATTCGGGCAGTACGCACCATGTGAACAGACCGCCTTCGGGATGTGTGAATTTCACTTCCTTAGGGAATGTTTCTTCCATAGTTTTCAGCATAACGTCACGTCTCTTACGATATACGTCTTTGATCTTTTCAACGTGTTCGTCCAGATCGTACATATCCAGGAATCTGTCAGCGATCAGCTGGTCGATTGTGGAGGACTGCAGGTCAGCACCCTGTTTGATGAAGTTGTATTTAACCAGGTTTTCTTTGGATGCGCAGATCCAGCCGATACGCAGACCAGGAGCCAGGATCTTGGAGCATGTGCCCAGGAATACAACCAGTTCTTTGGTATCCAGGGATTTCAGGGAAGGCATGTTTGTACCTTCGAAACGCAGTTCGCCGTAAGGGTTGTCTTCGATTACAGGGATTTCATATTTGTTGATGATATCCATGAATTTATGACGTCTTTCCAGAGACCATGTTTTACCTGTGGGGTTCTGGAAGTCGGGGATAACGTAGATCATTTTTACGTTTTCTGTTGTAGCCAGGATTTTTTCCAGTTCTTCTGTGATCATACCGTCATCATCAGTAGGAACTTCGATGAATCTGGGTTCACATGCTTTGAATGCGTTTACAGCACCCAGGTAGGAAGGGCTTTCCAGCAGAACAACGTCGCCGGGGTTCAGGAAGATTCGAGCGGAGAAATCCAGACCCTGCTGAGAACCGCTTGTGATCAGAACGTGATCGATGTCTGTGTCGATACCGTTTTTCGCTTTCATTCTAGCAACGATTTTTTCACGCAGAGAAGGCAGACCTTCTGTGGATGTATACTGCAGAGCAACCTGACCAACTTCGTCCATAACTTTGATACAAGCCTGTTTAACGCCTTCACAAGGGAACAGTTCAGGAGCAGGCATACCACCGGCAAAGGAGATGATGTCGGGTTTGGATGTCAGCGCCAGCAATTCTCTAATTTCGGAACCTTTTAAAAGACTCATTCTGTTTGCATACTGTACCATGTAAAATTCCTCCTTATGTAATAGAAATTGATAAATAATAGTTTCAAGTCGGTGTCTGACATGTTGCCGAAAAGGGAGGACATATCAGACAAATTACTAAAAAATAACCCCTTTTCTTTATTAAAACACAAATAATACACAAAGTCAATGGGCAGTTTTAAATGAAAGCTATTAATTTTTGCTTAAAAGACAGGGGAAATCAATGGATTTCTTCACGTTTTCGCCCGTGTGGTGTGATTTGAGCCGGAATCTTTTTGTCAAATTGTATGGTTTTTTATACAGTTTGGATAAAAAGGGTGTATTTGACCTATTCAGACCAAAAAGGAGGAGAAAAGATTGGGAAAAAAATAACAGCCTCAGGGATGCTTTTATATGAATAAAGAAAGCTGGAATCCTGAGAAAAAAGGATGCCAACTTTCTTATTCTACGGAGACTTTATTTGGTATGTTTTCGTCAGACAATCTGTACCATAAAAAATGGCTGTCATCCAAAGGGGAAGAGGATGGCAGCCGAGGCTATACACGAAAAGTCCTTCGCTGTATGCGGCACAGCGGAGGACTTAGTGTATCCGGATGGAATTATTTCAAGTTTGCCTTGATGACTTCCGCAATGGCTTTGACGCCTTCCACGATTTTTTCGTCAGGCATGCAGGAATAGTTCATGCGGAAGCAGTTTTCATGGCCGCCGTTGGGGAAGAAGGAGCCGCCAGGAACGTAGGCAACTTTCTTTTCCAGACATTGCAGCGCCATTTTACGAGTGTCGATATATTCGGGCAGTTCTACCCATGTGAACAGACCGCCGTCGGGGTGTGTGAATTTTGCTTCTTTGGGGAATGTTTCTTCCATGGTTTTCATCATCAGGTCGCGTCTGTGTTTGTACAGCTCACGGATGGTGTCAACATGTTTGTCCAGGTCGAACATTTCCATATATTTGTTGGCTTCCAGTTGGGTAACGGTAGGTGTCTGCAAGTCCGCGCCCTGTTTGATGAAGTTATACATAGACAGGATTTCATCGGAAGCGCAAACCCAGCCCAGACGATAGCCAGGTACCAGAATCTTGGAGAAGGTACCTAAGAATACAACCAGCCCTTTGGTATCTAGAGATTTCAGAGCGGGCATGTTTTCGTTTTCAAAACGCAGTTCGCCGTAAGGGTTGTCCTCAATAACGGGGATTTCATATTTATTGATGATTTCCATAAACTTGTGACGGCGTTCCAGTGTCCATGTTCTGCCGGTGGGGTTCTGGAAATCGGGGATGACATAGATCATCTTTACGTTTGGTGTGGTTGCCAGGATTTTTTCCAGCTCTTCCATGACCATACCGTCTTCGTCTGTGGGCACTTCCATAAAGGTAGGTTCACATGCTTTGAAAGCATTGATGGCACCCAGATAGGAAGGGCTTTCCATGAGGATCACGTCACCTTTATCTACAAATACACGGGCGGAGAAATCCAGACCCTGCTGAGAACCGCTGGTCACCAGAATATGGTCCGCATCCGTTTCAATGTTATTTTTGGCTTTCATTCGCTCAGCGATTTTTTCCCGCAGTGCAGGGAAGCCTTCCGTAGAAGAATACTGACAGGCTACTTTCCCCATTTCCTCCATGACAGCGTCACACGCCTGACGGAGCTGGTCTACGGGAAACAGTTCTGCTGCGGGCAGACCGCCTGCGAAGGAAATAATATCGGGTCTGGCAATGAGTTTCAGCAGATCGCCGATATCGGAATTCGTCAGTTGTTCCATTCTTTTCGCATAACGCACCATACTTGTTTCCTCCTTTGTGTCTTACATTCATCATAAACATTCTCTTTTGTATCAATCTGTGGAATAGATTTGATACTTATGAAACCACATCAGACGCTTGTTTGTCAATGGGTGGCGGACATGGATTGTGTGGGTTTTTGTACATGAAAAATCGTAGTTTTTTTGTGCGAAATTCACGCAAAACAAATTGTATGTATAAAAAAACATGTGAATTTGCATATAAAAATGGATTGTATTTTCATCAATACAGAAAAAAACAGTGGATTTGCTCATTTTTTTTCATGAGTATTTTTCTTCTCTTTGTTTCCCTTTCTTCCAGAAAGACCAAAAAGACTGTTTTTTGGGGAAAATGGGGTTTAGGAATGCTGATATTTTCGTTTGGTATTGGAAAACTTCCGCCTGTTTTTGGTTTCTGTAAAATCTGTGTAAAGTCTGGGTTTTCCAGCTGCCGTAGAAGCGTACAATTTTGGTTTCTTTTGGAAGGGCTTTTTGCCGCAAAATGTCAAAAAGTTTAATAAATGAAATTTTTTGTTTATTTTCTATTGCTTTTCATGTCAAAAGATGTATAATGATTTAGGTTTCGTAAAAATAATCAGAAAGTTTAGTATTTCTACACAACGAGGTGTTATTTATGGATATCGGCCACAAGATCAAACAGCTCAGGATCCAGAAGGGTCTGACGCTGGAAGAACTGGCCAGCCGCAGTGAGCTGACAAAGGGATTTCTCTCCCAGATGGAGCGAAATCTGACCTCTCCTTCCATTGCCACCCTCAACGACATCGTAGAGGCATTGGGCAGCAGTCTTTCGGAATTTTTCCGGGAGGACAAGGAGGAGCAGATCGTTTTCCACAAAAAGGACTTTTTTGTGGATGAGCGGGAAAATTATACGGTGCACTGGATCGTGCCCAATACACAGAAAAACGAAATGGAACCGATCATGGTGGAATTGCCTCAGGGCGGGGAATCCTTTGTGATGGACCCCCACAGCGGTGAGGAATTCGGCTATGTGGCGGAGGGCTGCGTGACACTGGTCTGCGGCGAGGAGAGCCATGTGATCCACAAGGGGGAAACATTCTATCTCTCCGGCAAGAACCGCCATTACTTGAAAAATGAGAAAAAAACAACGGCAAAGGTCATCTGGGTTTCCACACCGCCGCTGTTCTGAAAAAGTGACAAGAAAAAGGAGTAGCCGCCGATGAAAAAGAAACTGATTCAGTTTAAAAATATCGTCAAGGAATTTGACGGCAAACTGGTACTGAAAGGTGTCAATCTGGACATCTATGAAAATGAGTTTGTGACACTGCTGGGCCCCAGCGGCTGCGGGAAAACCACACTGCTGCGTATTCTGGGTGGTTTCCTGACACCAAACGAAGGCACAGTTCTGTTTGACGGAGAGGACATCAGCAAAATCCCTCCTTATAAACGGGAAATCAACACCGTATTCCAGAAATACGCTCTGTTCCCCCACATGAACGTATATAACAACATCGCCTTTGGTCTGAAAATCAAAAAAGAACCCAAGGACATCATCGAACAGAAAGTAAAACGTATGCTGAAGCTGGTGAATCTGGAAGATTTCGCTGATAAGAACGTGACAGAAATGTCCGGCGGTCAGCAGCAGCGTGTTGCCATTGCAAGAGCGTTGGTAAATGAACCCAGCGTACTGCTTCTGGACGAACCTCTGGGCGCACTGGACTTGAAACTCCGTCAGGAAATGCAGCACGAACTGAAAAAAATCCAGCAGGAAGTGGGCATCACATTCATTTTCGTAACCCACGACCAGGAAGAAGCTCTGACAATGTCCGACAAGATCGTTGTTATGAAAGACGGGGAAATCCAGCAGATTGGCAGCCCCACAGATATTTACAACGAACCTGTCAATGAATTCGTTGCAAACTTTATCGGCGAAAGTAATATCATCGAAGGCGTCATGCTGGATGATTATAAAGTTATGTTTGAAGGCAGAAAATTCGACTGCGTGGACGACGGCTTTGATAAAAACGAAGTGGTTGACGTTGTCATCCGTCCCGAAGACCTGGATATTGTGCCCAGAGAACAGGGCAAGCTCAAAGGCGTTGTCAAATCCGTACTGTTCAAAGGCGTACACTATGAAACTATGGTGGAAACAAAAGTGGGTACAGAAATCACCGTAAAAATGCAGGTGTCCAATGACCAGCCTGTATTCAACGAAGCGGCAAACGAAAAAATGTCTGCCAACGACTTCTATCTGGATGTGGACGACGTAGAAGAACTGGATGAAGCAACCATCATCGCCCGTGCCGACGCTCAGGCGTGGAACCCCGATGAGGACGAGCTTATCTCCATCAAAGAAGTGAAGTACAACATCAAAAAGGAAAACGGCACTTACCCCGTAACCTTCTCCACAGCAGCAGGCACATCCGTAACCGTGAACATGATCGTGAAGGATGAAAATTGTGTCACCAGTGAAGAAAACGAAGAATATATCTTCGCTGTGAACTTCTTCAAAAAGGCAGACGAAATTCAGGAATCCATTGCTTTGGATACAGACCTGAAAACATGGGCAAACGCTGTGGCATTTTCCTTGGAAGACGATATGCCTGTTGAAATCACCGACGTCAAATATGACTTCGATCCCGAAAACATCACCCCTGGCGTTTATGATGTAACCTTCGCCACCAAGGGGTATGAATATAAGGTAGATACCACGGACAAACATGAAGCAGGGGAAGAAGTTGGCCTCATCTTTGAACCCGAAGACATTCATATCATGTCCAGAGAGCAGTAAGGAAAGGAGGCGGAAAAATGCGACAGTTTCGCAGTATGGTATATCCTTACGTGGTCTGGATTGCCATTATGATCGTTGTGCCCATGCTGATGATCCTTCTGTATGCGTTCACCAAAGAGGGCAACGATGTGACCACCTTCCGCTTCACACTGGAAAACTTCGGCAGATTCTTTAGTGACGCCGTATTCCTGGATGTATTGAAGCGCTCCTTGATTATTGCAATATTTACTACCATCATCTGCGTCCTTCTGGGCTATCCCATTGCCTATGCCATTGCCACAGGCCCGGAAAAAAGCAAGATGTTCTGGATTCTCATGATTACACTGCCCACATGGATCAATATGCTGGTGCGTACTTACGCATGGGTGGGCATTTTGCAGGACGATGGTCTTTTGAACAGCTTTTTGGGGCTGTTCGGCATCGGGCCTTTCAAAATGATGTATACCACATTCGCCGTGGTACTGGGTATGGTTTATAACTTCATTCCTTTTATGATTTTGCAGATCCATACCTCTCTGGCGAAAATGGACAAGAGCCTGCTGGAAGCAGCCAGCGACCTGGGCGCAAACCGTGTGCAGTCTTTTCTGCGTGTGACATTGCCTCTGAGCCTGCCCGGCGTTCTCAGCGGCATCACACTGGTATTCCTGCCTGCGGTATCCAGCTTCTTCATTCCCAAACTGCTGGGCGGCGGACAGTATGTCCTCATCGGTAACGTCATCGAAACCCAGTTCCTCACCAGCGGCGACTGGAACTTCGGCAGTGCCATCTCTCTGATCATGGCGGTCATCATCATGATTTCCATGTATCTGACCAGAAAAGTAGACACAGACCCGGCAGCAAACGGAAGGGGGGAATAAGCCGTGGAAGAAAAAAGAAACAGAATCGGCGCCAAACTTATTTTGGGCATCACGGCGTTATTCTTCTATCTGCCCATACTGTATATCATCGTCTTTTCCTTTAATGACTCCCGCTCCCTGACAAAGTTCAGCGGTTTTTCACTGCGGTGGTATGAAAAGATGTTTTCTGACAGTGCCATGATGCAGTCGGTGGTTTATACCATCGTCATTGCCATTCTGGCAACCATTATTTCCACAGTGGCAGGTACATTGGCTGCCATCGGTCTTTCCCGTTCCCGGAAAGCCCTCCGCAACGTGGTGGAACAGGTGAACAACCTGCCCATCATGAACCCGGAAATCGTAACAGCCATCGGGCTTCTGATGTTCTTCAGTGCTCTGGGTATCAATAAAGGCTTTACCACACTGCTGCTGGCGCACATTATGTTCTGTACGCCTTATGTTATCCTGTCCGTTTCCCCTAAACTGCGGTCTCTTGACCCTAACCTGGCGGATGCGGCACTGGATCTGGGTGCCACACCTTTGCAGGCATTGACAAAGGTCATTGTGCCCCAGATCATGCCAGGTATCGTTTCCGGCGCGCTGATTGCTTTCACCATGAGCTTTGACGATTTCATCATTTCTTATTTCGTCACCGGCAATGGTGTGAACAATATTTCTATTTTGGTGTATACCATGAGCAAACGTGTCAACCCTTCCATCAACGCATTGTCAACATTGGTCATTGCCATCATCACGGTTGTGTTGATCGTTGTCAACGTAGTACCCATCATCAAAGAGAAAAGGAGAAAAAAGGTATGAAAAAATTGATTGCTATGGCTCTTGCAAGCGTAATGCTGCTGGCAGGCTGCGGCGGCGGCAGCGGTGCATCTTCCGCAGATGCAGTGGAAAAATATGGTTCCGATACCCTGAAGCTCTACAACTGGGGCGAATACATGGGCGAAGACCTGATTTCCAATTTTGAAAAAGAATTCGGCGTAAAGGTTATTGTGGAATACTTCGACTCCAACGAAACCATGTACACCAAATTGCAGGCAGGGGATTCCTATGACGTGCTGGTTCCTTCCGATTACATGATCGAAAGACTCATCAAAGAAGGCATGCTCCAGGAACTGGATGTGTCCCTGATCCCCAACATCTCCAACCTGGCAGAAGGTGTTAAAGGTCTGCCTTATGATCCCGAAAACACATATTCCGTACCTTACTTCTGGGGCAGTGTAGGTATCGTTTACAACCACAACAACGTAGATCCTGCCGTTGTGGAAGAACAGGGCTACAACATCCTGCACAACACAGATTACAAAGGCAAAATCTATGTGTATGACTCCGAACGTGACTCCTTCATGATGGCCTTCAAAGCACTGGGCTATTCCATGAACACAGATAATCAGGATGAAATTCAGGAAGCTTATCAGTGGCTGCTGGATATGAACAATACCATGGAACCCGTTTATGTAACAGACGAAGTCATCGACGGCATGATCAACGGCACAAAAGATATTGCAGTTGTTTACAGCGGTGACGCAACAACCATTCTGGAAGAAAACCCCGACATGAGCTTCTGGATGCCCAACGAAGGCACAAACCTGTGGAGCGACGCTATGGTTATCCCCGCAAACGCTGCAAACCCCAAACTGGCACACGAATTCATCAACTATGTGCTGACATATGAAGCATCTCTGGGCAACAGCGAATACGTTGGCTACGCTTCTTCCAACCAGGAAGTTCTGGATGAACTGAGCGGCGAAGGCGGCCTGTTCGCAGAAAACGAAGCATACCTGCCTCGTTCCGGCTATGAAAAAGACGAAGTTTTCGTAGACAACCAGGTGCTGAAAAAAGAACTGGCTGAACTGTGGATCAAAGTAAAAGCAACAAAGTAATGACGAAAAGATAAGGAGGGAAATGGATGTTACAGAATGCTTTGGACATCCTGCGTAAAGAAGGAAAAGAGATTCTGGTCTGCCTTTCCGGCAGCGAAGAAGCTCAGAAAGCATGGCTGGCAGCCGGCGGGGAAGCGGGACATATGCTCTCTCATCGTCAGGTGGAAAGCTGGCTTATGACCGGCGGCGCACAGCTGCCCAAGGAAATCGCTTTTTCCGGTACGCTGGAGGAATTTGTTTCCCTCTTTCCCAAGACAAACGCTGAGGACAGCAAACGGAAAGTGAATACCTTCCTCTCCGGAGCGGTTGTGGAATACAAAGACGGGAACTGGGAATATTTCACCTGTAATGTGGTGGTCATGGGCTGCTGTATGGGGGAATATCTCAGCATCGTCAATAAAAAAGAAATTACTTTCTGAAAGAAAGCTGGAATCCTAAAAGGATTCCGGCTTTTTTCGTTCTATCCTCTTTTTTGTCTGCATAAACTATTTGCAGACCGAAAGGAGGTTACGCCCATGGGGAAGAAAGAAAAGGACAAACGGCTCCTGCGCCGGAATCTGTTGGGCGTTTGTGTGTTTTTGCTGGCGCTGCCTGTGCTCTGGCCCATGGGCGGCGCGGCTTTTGCCATGCGGGAGATTTTGCCGGGACAAGTATCGGCGGCGGAGCCCACAGGGGAGGGAGGCGCAGACACCACAGGAGAAACGGAAACAGTGGAGGAAGAACCCGCAAAAGAAACGGGGCTTTTCGGCATTGATGACCTGAAATTCAAGGAGGAAGAACAGGTGGCAGCTGCCTATCTGCCCCGGGAGGAAGTGGAGCGGATGCAGGATTTTTCCTATCTCCAAAAGAAGTATTACACCACCGATTCCCGTACTATGCTGCTGCCAACGGACATCAACGTCAATGACGCTTTGGCAAAGGATTTCACCATAGATACGGAGGTGGACGGCCCAAAGGTGCTTATTTTCCATACCCATATTTCCGAAGGCTTTGCGGACAGCGATATGAGCAAAGGGAAAGAAGAAGGTATCTGGGGCGCGGGGGAATATCTGAAGGAGTTGCTGGAAGAAAAGTACGGCATCGAAGTTCTCCACCATGACGGGGTGTACGATCGGGTCAATGGCAAAGGGCAGGTCACAGGGGCTTATGAACGTATGGAGCCGGACATCCGAAAGATTCTGGAGGAAAATCCGTCTATTCAGGTTTGCATCGACATGCACCGGGATGGTGTCCCTGAAGGAACCCACCTGGTGACAGAAGTAAATGGGAAACCCACGGCGAAAATCATGTTTTTCAATGGGCTGTGCCGTTTGAACCAGAATGGGCAGGCAGTGCCAACACCGGGACTGGATAACCCTTATGTATCCGATAATCTGGCATTCAGTTTGCAGATGCAGACCCAGTCAGCGGCAAGATTTCCCGAACTCAATCGGAAAATCTATCTCAATGCCTATCGTTTCAGCCTGCATATGCTGCCCCGGTCTACCCTCATTGAAGTGGGTGCCCAGACCAATACCAAAAAAGAAGTACATAACGCCATGGAACCTCTGGCGGAAATTCTGGCGGCGGTATTGCTGGGTGTAGAATAAAGAAAAAGGCACGACATTTCCAAAAAGGAAATGCCGTGCCTTTTGTTATGAGGATATCCTCGAAAGTGGTTATTTTGTTACATCTTTGGGAATGGTGAAGGATACAGTACCCATGTAACCGGGTGCCACTTCGTATTCACCGAATACGATCACCAGTTCACCGGATTCGTTCAGATAGAAGTTTTCATCCCCTGTCAGACCTGTGAAGCCGCCGGGCTCTCCTTCTGTGAAGTAAACTTTGCCTTCATCTTCAGCCATCTGTGCTGCCATCTGGTCTTTGATGTTCTGGCTCACAGCTTCCAGTTTTTCAGGGCTGTTCAGGAAATCTTTCAAAGATACGGTTTGACCTGTGGCTTTGTCCACAGTAAAGATTTTGACGAATTCAGCGCCGCTTGCCATGGTTTCCTCAGTGTTGATGCGGATGCTCACATATTTGTCGTTGTCGGAAACCACTTCATAACTGGATTCCAGTGCGTAGTGGCCTTCTTCCTGACCCAGCTGGGCAACGACTTCTTTTTCATAACGGGAAATCAGTTCTTTTGCGTAAGCGTCCATGTCCGCGTTGGCTGCCACGTTGCCGTCGATCTGAGGCACGCTGATGTCAGCCATCATGCCGTTGTTTGTACTTTCGTTGTAGTTGCGGATGGTCACCACTCTTGCAATGCTGCCGATAACGGGGATGCCGTCCATAGCCTGTGCCACAACGGGGCTGGCATTTACGGCAATGCCAAATGTGAGTACAAGTGCTGCGGCGGTAACGCCGGTACGTTTCATGTTTTTCATACGATCGCTCCTCTTCTTTTCTAATTTCGCTCTCATGATGCCTGCTTCTATTCCATCTCTTGCTTCCTGGGGTACGGGAATCTGGTCATACTCTTCTTTCCACATTTCCATGGGCTCCCTTCTATGATCGTCCTGTGTTTTCATAACCCCCGATGCTCCTTTCTAAATTCTGTTCTGCTCCGCTTCGGGCCGCAGTTTTCGCAGTGCCCGGTACAGCCGTGCCTTGACGGTGTTCAGGTTTTCCCCTGTAATCTGGGCGATGTCCTCCAGTTTACAGTCCTCAAAAAATCGTAGTATGATGACGCTTTTCTCTCTGTCATTGAGGTGTTCCAGCATTTCCTCCAGTTCCCATTTGCTGTGGAGCTGGGCAAGCTCATTGGTGTAATCCCCCACGGCTGCTGTAAGCGGTTCTGTCACCTCCTCTACCGTATCTTCCCGCTTGTGTTTCCGCAGAAATTCCAAAGCGGTGTTGATGACGATGCGATACAGCCAGGTGCCGAGGTAAGCGTCGTTCTGGACGCTGCGGCAGTCCCGCATGGCTTTGTAGGCGCTTTCCTGAACGATGTCCAGGGCGTCCTGTTCGTTGTGGACGTAGCTGTAAGCCAATCGGTAGTACCTGCTGTACTGACTGAGGAGAAGGTCTTCTGTCTGTTTTTCCCGTTTGGTTTTCATAGGATCTCCTCCGAAAAAATATGAAGTATTTGTGTGTTTCTGATTGTTAGATGCACGAGATGCCAAAAAAGTTGCGAAAGTTTTTTGAAAAAATTTCTCTTTTTTTCAGTGTAGCCAAAAATGAGGAAAAAGGGAAGCTTTACAGGGGGAAAGGCAGGGTGTAAAATAGTACGAAAGCAAAAGAGAAAGGATTGGGAACCATGAAAAAATGGCAGCAGAACATCGTCCTGTTCGATCTGGACGGCACATTGACAGATTCCGCGGAGGGCATCATCCGCTCCGTACAGCATATGCAGGAAAAAACAGGCAGAGAAGTTTGGGAAGCGGAAAAACTGGGCTTCATCGTAGGGCCTCCCCTCAGGGACAGCTTCCGTGAGGCTTTCGGCATGAAAACAGAAGAAGAAATCGACAACGCCGTATCTGTGTTCCGTGAGAGATATTTCTCCGTGGGGCTTTTCGAAAACGCAGTCTATGACGGCGTAAAAGAAATGCTGGAAGAACTGAAGAAAATGGGCAAACGTCTTGCCGTTGCTACATCCAAGCATGAAAGCACCGCAGTCCGCATCCTGACACATTTCGGTCTGGCAGATTATTTCGAGGTTATCGGCGGCGATGATCCCGCATCCAATCGGGATAATAAGACCAAAGTCGTGGCTTATGTGCTGGAACGAATGAACGCAGAAAAAAGCGACGTTGCCATGGTAGGCGACCGGAAATATGACATCGAAGGAGCACACGCATTGGGCGTGGAAGCCATTGGCGTGCTTTATGGCTATGGCAGCCGAGAAGAATTTGCCGCCTGCGGCGCAGACGCTGTGGTGGAAACACCGGCGGAACTGGTGGAACTGTTTCGGTAAAGAAGAAGGGGTTTTCCCTTCTTTTTTTTATGCCTGTAAAAAGGACAAATGTGCTTGTCAAAGATACAACTGTCGTGCTATGCTGAAAATAAGAGATTGGGGGAAAAGGGCATAGATAAAAGGCATGGATTAAGGGGGAATCTCATGAAAAAGCAGACATGGATTGAAATTCTTGTCATTGCGGCACTGGCGGCAGGCTGGTTTTATATGGAGAAAACGGAGAGCCTGACCATATTTGTCAAAGAGGATATGACAAAAGAAGAAATTCTGGCGGAAATGCCAGAAATCGCCGTTACGGAGCAGGGTGAAAAGTTGGAGGATTATGTGATGGGGTTGCCGGAGGTGCAGGAACTCCTGTCGCAGCCTGCCGGAGGAAGTATTCCCAATGAGAAAGAGGAAGATATTCTTTCGGATTTTTTGGCAGAAGGCGATTTGCTGACGGGATTTGCCGTAGTGGATCATGATGTGTATCTGGACATCAAACAGGGAGAGGAAAAGCGAATTTCCTATACCTTTGATGGTGCAGGAATCCAGCCCATGCGGAAAATCATCTGGGTGTATGAACAGCGGTGGGACGGATGGCAGAATACAGCTGCTTATGAAGCCTGGGGGGATTCCTATGTGAAGCGGACTGGGAAACACGCATGGTTTTCCTGGATAGGCGGTCTGTTCCGCTGAAAGGAGGATGCGGTATGAAGAAGATTGGTATTTGTCTGATGGTGGTATTGTCTTTTATTTTGGTAGGAAATACTGTCTATGATTTTCGTATGAACAGCCGTTACAGCGTGGTGCAGTTCCAGCCCTCTGATATGACGGCGGCGGAAATCAAAGAGGAATTTCCAGAAATCGCTTTTTCTGAGAAAGACTGCACCCTTCATGCAGATGTGATGGCACTGCCGGAGGTGCAGGCGGCTTTGGCGGCAGAGAAAGAAACCATATTCACCAAAGAAGAAGGGGCAGCCCTTTTGGTGGCATATTTGACAGAAGGGCTGCATTTAGAGGAATTTTCTGTTTCCGATGGGGTCTATGTGCGTTTTCGGGACGCAGACCACAGCAAAACAGCCTATACCTTTGATGAGGGGTATTTGTCAAAAGAGATTTCCGTTTATGAAAAACATCCCGGACGGAATTGGGACTGTGTTGCCATTTATAAAAATCTCAACGGAAATTATGAGAAGGTTGACGGGATTCCCCAGTGGTTTTCCTGGCGGCAGCTGCGGAGCGAAGCATATGAGGGATTTCTATGACGAAAAAGACAAGCCGGAAATTGGGGCTTTTGCTGCTGGTGCTGGCAGTGTGCTTTGTGGTGTATGCCTTGGGGCATCCCACAGGCAGTTTTCCATGGAGCAACAGCGTCACTTATGGCGTTTATCTGGTGTATATTTTGTTGACGGGAGTGCTTCTTTGGGCGCCATTTGGGAAAAAACAGAGGTGATCATATGAAAGTGGAACAATTTGTCATGGCATACGGCGTGGAACAGGATCGTCTGCGTGCTTTTTTGCCGGAGGGATTTGTTTCTCTGCGTCCGGTGCTGCGGATCAATGGAGAAATTCGGACAAATGGAACGGAAACATACTATCTGGAACTGAATACGCCAGTGGAAGCCCGCGGCAAACGGGGCTGGCTCAATGTTGCCCACTGGGACAGCGAACATACAGACCTGACTTGCAAAAGAGAGGGGAAGGCAGTGACATTTCAAACGCCTTTTCTCCAGATCACTTATACAGGAACGGGAGCCGTAGGGGGATGCCCGGCGGAAAAAGACAATGACGGATGTTTCTTTTTGGAGGAAACCTTTCGTCCGGCAGAAATCATTGACCAGAAAAAGGAGTTTTGCGACTGTGCCTTTTCCTGGCATTTTACGGAAACAGATGCCAAAGGCGTCAGTGTAAATGGAAAAACACTGTCAGCCATTCCCACAGAGGCAAAAATCACGTATCCAAAACAGCCTTTTACGGCAGAAACGGCAGCAGCCATTCCCTGTGAACAGATTTTGGGCGCCTATATGGTGCGGTTTGAGCGGGAAACATGAAAAGAAGCCCTTCGTATTTTTGGATGCGAGGGGCTTTTGATTTTTACGGGAAACATTGCCAATGTCCGCAAAACATGGTATGCCCATCATAAAGTTAGTTGATGCTAATTAAAGGAGGCTGCCTATGAAACCCATTACGAAAATCATACCCATTCTATTGCTTCTTTCTCCGCGGCAGGCTGCGGCAACAAAAAACCAGCGGAAGAAGCCCAGAAAAAGGTATCCTATGAAGAACTGACACAAGATCCTCAGCTTTCTGACGCTTTGGAGGAAATGGACGATGAAAGCAGAGAAAAGCTGGAAAACAGTGAGGAAATTGTGGTGACACAGGGGATTTTGACCAAAGAGGAAACAGAGCCGTAAACTGTTTCTTGAGAAAACAAAAAAGCTGGAATCCTAGGGATTCCAGCTTTCCTATTTTTATGAAGTAATGGGCAGACAAAGATCACAGCGGTGTCTGTCCACTTCTTTTTTGACATAGCGTTCCATGATGGGCCTGCGAAAGTCTATGGTATAGCCCTGTGCCGCCGCAGCATCGAAACAGCCTGCCCATGCCTGCGCAAGGGCTTCTGTGGTGTGGGGCAGGATGAAAATAAGATATTTTCCTTCGGGAAGTGTTTGGACAGGCAAATTCAACAGCCCTTGGGTGCATACATCGTAGCGGCACAAATGGGGCGGTGTTGTATGGGGATTGTCCCAAGGCACTGCCCATATAGTTGTATCTTCCTGCCAGAGCCCTTTTTCGGTGATGCGTTTTTTCATTTTTGCCATAAGAGCGGCGTTTTCTCTGCCGTAAGCCCCTGTGCGGCGTAAATACTGGACAGGCAGAGCGTCCCAGTATTCTGTTTTCATTTCCAGCCAAAATGCCATGGCGTTCCCTCCTTTTTGTTAGGGAGAGCATAACCCCAGTTAAAATGATTTGCAAGGCTTTTTTACGAAAAAACAGCGTGGAATTACCACGCTGTTTCTATCAATCCTACTATTACAATTTTTCCAGATATGCTTTGTTATCTGCAATGGCCTTTGTGGTCATGGCTTTGGAAGGGCCGCCGATGACGTTTCTTGCTTCCACGCACTGTTTTACGCTGATGGCATTGTACACGCTTTCGTTGAATACAGGGGAAATTGCCTGATATTCTTCCAGAGAAAGGTCGTCCAGATTGGTGTTGTGTTCGATGCAGTAGAGCACCAGATGGCCGATGATGCTGTGAGCGTCACGGAAAGGCACGCCCTGTTTTACCAGCCAGTCTGCGGCGTCGGTGGCGTTGGTGAAGCCGCCTTTTGCAGCCTGGAGCATATTGTCTTTTTTCACTGTCATGGTCGCGATCATGTTTGTGAAGACAGGCAGGCACATTTTTACGGTGTCGATGGCGTCAAAGAGGGCTTCTTTGTCCTCCTGCATATCTTTGTTGTATGCCAGAGGCAGACCTTTCAGTGTGGTCAACAGTCCCATGAGATGACCATAGACACGTCCGGTCTTGCCGCGGATGAGTTCTGCCATATCGGGGTTCTTTTTCTGGGGCATGATGCTGGAACCGGTGGCGTAAGCGTCATCCAGTTCGATAAAGCGGAATTCGTGACTGCTCCAGAGAATGATTTCTTCACAGAAACGGCTCAGGTGCATCATGAGCATGGAAAGGTCGGAAACCAGTTCCACGCAGAAATCACGGTCGGAAACGCCGTCCATGCTGTTGGCGGAAATTGCCGCGAAGCCCAGCTGTTCTGCCACGAAATAACGGTCTAAAGGATAGGTAGTAGTAGCTAGTGCGCCGCTGCCCAGAGGCAGTACGTCTGTCCGTTTGTAAGCGTCACAGAGGCGGTCATAGTCCCGTTTGAACATTTCCACATAAGCCAGCAGATGGTGTGCCAGTGTCACAGGCTGTGCACGCTGGAGATGAGTATAGCCGGGCAGAATGGTTTCTGTGTGAGCTTCTGCCAGTGTGTTCAGTTCCACCAGCAGGTTTTTCACCAGAGATTTGATTTCGATGATTTCTTTTTTGGTGTACATACGGGTGTCCAGTGCTACCTGGTCGTTCCGGCTTCTGCCTGTATGAAGTTTTTTGCCCACGTCGCCAATGCGGCTGATGAGGATGGTTTCCATGTTCATATGGATGTCCTCAGCCTTTTCGTCGAAAGTCACTTTGCCTGCTTCGATGTCTTCCAGGATTTCCCCCAGTGTTTTTACAATGAGGTCTGCGTCCTCCTGGGGGATGATGCCCTGTTTGCCCAGCATGGCTGCATGTGCCATACTGCCGGTGATGTCCTCGTGGTACATGCGGCTGTCAAAGCCGATGGAGGAATGGAAATGGTCTGTGAAGCTGTCTGTGGATTTGGTGAAGCGTCCGCCCCAAAGTTTCTGCATAAAAATCTTCCTTTCTATGTCATGGGGCGAAAGCCCGCAATTTCTAGTGATAAAGAAAAAATGGACTGTTCCCTTGGGACAGCCCCGAAAAACCTGTGGCATAGAGTCTCCATGCCGGTTTTTGTTGACCATGGTTTTCTGGAAGCCTGCTGGTTCATGGGTCATGTATAGGCAGTGAAGGTAGTTTTGTTTGACTGTGAATGAACCAGTGCGTCCATGTTTCCGTTTGGTTTTTTGATTCATGGAAACCGCTCAGGGCATTTTCCATGTTTTTATCTTTTGTATGTATGAACAAATGGGGGCAAGGTGAGGTGCCCCCACATTGTTACCATAAATTATTTGTTTTCGTTGTTTGCCATCATCATCGCGCGAACTTTCAGAGGCAGACCGAACAGGTTGATGAAACCGTCAGCGTCTTTGTGGTTGTACAGTTCGCCTGTTGTGAAGCTTGCCATGGATTCGTTGTACAGGCTGTAAGGAGAAGTGCTGCCAGCAGGGATGATGTTGCCCTTGTACAGTTTCAGTTTGACTGTGCCTGTTACAGTTTCGTTTACTTTGTCGAAGTAAGCGCTCAGTGCTTCACGCAGAGGTGTGTACCATTCGCCGCTGTAAACCAGTTCTGTGAATTTGTTGCTTGCGATTTCGTTGAAAGCCTGTGTTTTCTTGTCTGTGCACAGGTATTCCAGTTCGCGGTGTGCGTAGTAGAGGATAGTACCGCCGGGTGTTTCATATACGCCACGGGATTTCATACCTACCACACGGTTTTCGCAGATGTCAGCGATACCGATACCGTTTTTGCCGCCGATTTCATTGAGCTTTTTCAGCATTTCCACAGGGCCCAGTTTTTCGCCGTTCACAGCAACGGGAACGCCTGCTTCAAAGTCCAGTGTGATGTATTCGGGTACATCGGGAGCATCTTCGGGGGATACGCCCAGCTGCAGGAGATGTTTGTAGTTAGGTTCGTTTGCGGGGTCTTCCAGTTCCAGACCTTCGTGGCTCAGGTGCCAGATGTTGCGGTCACGGCTGTAAGAGTTGTCGTGGCTTGCTTCGAAAGGAATGCCATGTGCTTCCAGGTAAGCCATTTCGTCTTCACGACTCTGCATGCCCCATGTATCCAGACGCCAGGGAGCGATGATTTTCAGTTCAGGTGCCAGTGCTTTGATGGTCAGTTCAAAACGTACCTGGTCATTGCCTTTGCCTGTTGCGCCGTGGCAGATTGCTGTTGCGCCTTCTTTTTTGGCGATTTCAACCAGTTTCTTAGCGATGATGGGACGAGCCATGGAAGTACCCAAGAGGTATTTGCCTTCGTAAACTGCGTTTGCTTTGATGCAGGGGTAAATCGCGTCTGTGATGAATTCTTCTGTCAGGTCAGCGATGTAAAGTTTGCTTGCGCCTGTTTTTAGTGCTTTTTCTTCCAGACCTTCTGTTTCTTTGCCCTGACCAACGTCGCCGCAGACTGCAATAACTTCTGCGTCATAATTTTCTTTCAGCCAGGGAATGATAACAGATGTGTCTAAGCCGCCGGAATATGCCAATACGATTTTTTCTTTGCTCATAATATTTTTCCTCCTTGTAATCGAACGATGTGTCATCGTGTATGCTCTTGAATATTTATGAGCTTATTATACATAGCATTTTCTGGAATTGCAAGAGCAAAATGCAAAAATATATGTATTTTGGTAGTATTTATTAAATAATTATGCAAATATCGTTTTGTTTTATGGATATTTCAAGGAGTGTATACACATAATATGCAATTTGCGGTGCATAGTTGAATATGTATGGTGAATGTATATTATGTATGGGTGGTTTTTCGTACAGTCTTTGGGCAGACAGACACATTTTACTTTGCGAAAAGCCCCTTTTGTGATATGATTAGGGAATAGAAACCATTGTTTTTACAAAAGAAAAAAGAGTGAAAGAAGAAGGAGGCATATGCAATGAAGGTATTGACATATATGCAGGGTGGTCACAAAGCAGTTGGCATTTTGAAGAAAAACGGACAGGAAGTGGTTCCCGTGAACTATCTGGGCTGCGGTCTGGTGAATATGACGGAATTCATCGCTTCCATGACTGAAGAAAAAATGCGCAAGCTGGAGAAAAACGCGGAGCTTATGGACGGCATTCCCATGGAGGAAGTACGTCTGCTTTCTCCCATTGTACACCCCAAACAGGACGTGATCTGTCTGGGCATCAATTACTATGCCCATGCGGAAGAAGCAGCCAGATTCCACGATGAGGCTTTCGGCGGCGAACGTCCCCAGCCAATTTATTTCTCCAAACGGGTGAACCGTGCCGTTGGCGATGGAGAACCTGTGGATGGACATTTTGATATTGTAGACAGTCTGGACTATGAAGCGGAACTGGCTGTTATCATTGGTAAGGACGCCAAAAATGTGGCAGAAGCGGACGCTTTTGACTATGTATTCGGTTATTCCGTATTGAACGATGTCAGCGCCAGAAACTTGCAGACATCCCACAAACAATGGTATTTCGGCAAGAGTCTGGACGATTTTACCCCTATTGGGCCTTGGATCGTGACAAAAAATGAGTTTGAAAATCCTCCCGCACTGCCCATCCGTTCCTATGTGAATGGAGAGCTGCGTCAGGATAGCAATACATCCCTGATGATTAACGGCGTGGCAAAAGTCATCAGCCAGCTTTCTCAGGGCATGACTTTACAGGCAGGCACCATCATTGCCATGGGTACTCCCGCTGGGGTAGGTATGGGTTTTGAGCCCCCTAAATTCCTGAAAGCTGGCGATGTGGTCACCTGTGAAATCGAAGGCATCGGCAAACTGACCAACGAGATCAAATAAGGAAGGTGACAAGATGATGGTATATGCCATCTTTGGTGTTCTTGTTTTCTGTATGGCTGCATGGTTTGTGTTTGCGGCGCTGAAGGCATTGGAGATCATCCTGCGGCGTGTTTTCAAAGGCGAAGACCTTTCTTATGATGGAGCAGCTTGGAGTATGGCAGTTTCCCTGACACTTCTGGTAGCGATCCTATATCTGCTTCGTTGGTAAACATTGGTAACATAAAAGGAGAATATTATGCAAAAAGATATGATTAAGGTAATGAGTGTATTCGGCACCCGTCCCGAAGCCATCAAAATGGCGCCTCTGGTAAAAGTGCTGGAACAGACGGAAGGCATCGAAAGCATCGTCTGTGTCACCGCTCAGCATAGAGAAATGCTGGATCAGGTGCTGGAGATCTTCGATCTGCATCCCAAATACGATCTGAATATCATGCAGAGCCGCCAGACATTGGCAGGCATCACCACCCGTGCGCTCACAGGGCTGGAGGAAGTTATGGCGGAAGAAAAACCCGACATCGTACTGGTACATGGAGATACATCCACCACATTCGCAGGTGCATTGGCTGCATATTATAATCAGGTGAAAGTGGGTCATGTGGAAGCTGGTCTGCGTACTTATGATAAGTATCAGCCTTTCCCCGAAGAAATGAACCGCCGTCTGACAGGTGCCCTGACAGACCTGCACTTTGCGCCCACCAAACTAGCGAAGGAACATTTGCTGAAAGAAAACATTGACGCTGACGGCATTTTCATCACCGGCAATACCGTTATCGACGCATTGGCACATACCATCGAAGAAAATTATACCTTCCATGAAGAAGAACTGAACACCATCGACTTCAAAGGCAAACGTGTCATTGCCATGACTGCTCACCGCCGGGAAAATCTGGGACAGCCGCTGGAAAATATCTGCCATGCGGTAAAACGCATTGTAGAAGACTTCCCTGATGTGGAAGTGGTTTACGCTGTCCATAAAAATCCTGCCGTTGTGGAGCCCGTACACCGTATCCTTGGGAATAACCCTCGTATCCACCTGACAGACCCTCTGGATCTGAAGGATATGCATAACCTGATGTGCCGTTCTTTCTTTGTTATGACAGACAGCGGCGGACTTCAGGAAGAAGTGCCTTCCATGGGCAAACCCGTGCTGGTGCTGCGTAACGTGACAGAACGCCCCGAAGGGGTGGAAGCCGGCACACTGAAACTGGCAGGCACTGACGAAGAAACCATTTACGCTATGGCAAAAGAACTGCTGACAGATGCAAAAGTTTATGAATCCATGGCACAGGCAAAAAATCCCTTCGGCGACGGCAACGCTTCCAAGCGTATTGCGGCAGCCATCCTTTATGCTTTCGGCAAACAGGATGTGCGCCCCGAAGATTATACCATCACAACCGAGGCAAAAAGCAGCGGCAAGGAGGAAAAACCTATGAAAGAAGAACGTATGGCAATTTTGAGCATGTTGGAAAAAGGGCTCATCAATGTGGATGAAGCGGAAAGACTGCTGACCGTGCTGCAAAATGGCGCAGGTCTGGAAAAAGACGGTCTGGGCAAAGCTGTGGGCAGCGCACTGGAAAAAGCCGGCGCTGTATTGGGCAGTGTAGCAAGGACTGTTGGGGAAAAAGCGGAACAGCTTCAGCCCCGTGTGCGTGAGGTGGCAACAAAGGTTGCAGATAAAGCTGATGAAATGCAGCCCAAAGTAAGAAGCGCCGCATTCCGTATGACAGAAAAAGCACAGGAACTGAAAGAAGACGCAAGAACATATAAAGAAAAATTGCAGGCAAAACGCCGCAATGAAGAAGAAGACTGGGACGATTTGGATCTGGACGAACTGGATGCAGACGAAGCAGCAGTAGAAAAAGCAGCAGTTGCAGAGGAAGCTCCTGCAGAAGAAGCACCCGTGGCAGAAGCGGCAGCAGATGTGACAGCGGCAGCTGCGGAAGAAGTGACTTCCGAAGAAGATATGACCGAAGAAGAAGTGGATCCCGTTATGGAAAAATACGCAAAGAACGTGGAAGCCGTTCTAGATTCCGTACAGTTCCAGATGGAACAGATTGATGAATGCGAAGATTTCCTGAAATCCGCCTTCGGTGATCTGGACCCTTCCGAATGGGAAGACGATGAGGAAGAAGAAACAACAGGAGAAAAGAAAGAAGATAAATAAAGCAAATTCCCCTTGAGAATGCATCGGTTTTTCTTTTCCTTGATTTCTTAAGGGAAATTGCGGCGGCTGCCTTCATCAGAAAACATACCTAACAGATTTCTTTGTTTTCTTATGAAAATGCCGCTGATGCGGTTCTTTGAAAACAGACGCACGAAAACATCGGGTAATCCGAGATTTCGTGCGTTTTTTTGCAGGAAAAGGGGGAGAGCTGTGGGATTTATTTTTACGAGCTTGGTTGAAATAGGAGCAACCATTTATATGCTGGGCTGGTTTATCTGGCCGTTTCTGTTTATTTATGCATTGGCCCATGGTTTGAAAGAGTATTTGCAGGATGGGGAGAATCCGCCAACGGGTAATCTGGCTTTGGCAAGTTTTTGCCTGATGCTGATGATGTGCGTGGTTATGGTGGGAACGCAATAAAAGGGGGGAGCGTTTATGGATTTTCTGCAGTTGTTGGCATTTGGTTATTTGCTTTATGGCGTTGTGGGGCTTTTTGGTTTTCAGAAAATTCCAGAAGCCCATCGGAATAAGCCGTGGACAAAGTCCTATATCCGCTGGCAGGCGGTGTCATGGGTTTTGACAGCACTGCCTTTGCTGGTGTATTCGTTTTATTTTTCGTCCGGGCAGTGTATGGTTTCTTTTGGGAAACGGATAGGGCTCCTGCTGCTGTTGTTTGTGCCCGCCATCCTATTTGAAGTGATTCTCTCTCGGAAATTCTCCAGATTGCTCAAAGGGGAGAAAGAGCGGGAAAAGACAGAGGGACAATGAAAAAGATTATATATTTGTGGGGATTGAAAAAAGGAGGGATGGCATGGTCAGAAAAGGCAAGGCAGAGGACTGCCGCAGTATTTATGAACTGATTTGTGATATGGAGGAAAAGGAACTGCCCTGGGATACTTTTTCCCAGATGTATGGGGAAATGCTGGCAGACAGCCGCCATGTCTTTTTGGTATGGGAAGAAGAAAAGCAGGTGAAAGGCGTGCTCCATCTTCTGATAGAAAGACAGCTCCACCATGCCGCTCTTGTGGCGGAAATCATGGAATTTGCCGTGGATAAAGACGCCAGAAGCAACGGCATCGGTGGTGAAATGCTCACATATGCCAGTACGTTGGCAAAAGAAGCGGGCTGTGTACAGATCGAAGTTGCCTGCAACCAGCTGCGAAAAAATACCCATCGGTTTTATCTGCGGGAAGGCATGCAGAACTTTCATTATAAGTTTTCCAAATCCCTGACGGGGCAAGATACAACAGAAAATGTGTTTGGCAGATAAAGAAACCCCCTGTCATGGGAATGACAGGGGGTTTTGTTATTAGAACTGATTTGTCACCTGGAAAATATAGAATTTCAAATAATAAGACTCATCTGCTGCCCACAGAATGGGATGGTCAGGGGACTGTGTGCGGTATTCCACCTGACGCAGACGTTTATGGACATTCTTTGCCGCCTGCCCAATGGTCTGGGTGAACAGCTCGTATGTCATGAAGTGAGAGCAGGAGCATGTTGCCAGAAAACCGCCGCCTTTCAGCAGTTTCATGGCACGCAGGTTGATTTCCCGATAGCCTTTGGTGGCATTTTTTACGGAGCTTCTGGACTTTGTGAAAGCGGGAGGGTCAAGGATGATGACGTCGAATTTCTCGCCTTTTTCTTCCAGTTCCGGCAGAAGGGAGAATACGTCACAGCACTGGAAGCGTACAGTGTTTTCCAGTCCGTTCAGTTTGGCGTTTTCTGTTGCCTGATCCACTGCCAGCTGGGATGCGTCTTCACCCAGTACGCTTTCGGCTCCGGCGATACCGGCGTTCAGGGCAAAAGAGCCTGTGTGGGTGAAGCAGTCCAGCACCTTTGCGCCTTTGCACAGTTTCTGAATGGCAAGGCGGTTGTATTTCTGGTCTAAGAAGAAGCCTGTTTTCTGACCGTCTTCCACGTCCACCATGTAATGTACGCCGTTTTCCACGATTTCCACTTTGGTGTCAAAAGGTGCGGACAGGAAGCCTTTTTCCCGTTCCATGCCTTCCTGCAAACGAACTTTTGCGTCACTGCGTTCGTACACGCCGCGGATGTTGATGCCGTCTTTTGCCAGTGTTTCCAGCAGCAGGCGAACGATGGTTTCTTTCAGACGGTCGATGCCCAGTGCCAAAGACTGTACCACCAGCACGTCAGAGAATTTATCTACCACCAGACCCGGCAGGTAGTCCGCTTCCCCGAAAATCACACGGCAGGAAGAAGTGTCAACGGTTTTTTTGCGGTAATACCATGCGTCCTCTACCCGGCGGCGGAGGAAAGCTTCGTCAATGACAGTATCAGCATGACGGCTCATCATGCGGACGGTGATTTTGGAATGGTGGTTGTAAAAACCAACGCCCATGGGGTAGCCGTCGAAGTCCAGCACAGAAACCATTTCCCCATTGACTACATCAGGGGAAACAGCGGCGATTTCGTTGTCGAATACCCACAGTCCGCCGGACTTGAGGGTACGGCCTTCGCCTTTTTTCAGTGTAATGGAGGGATAAGACATGGAAAAACTCCTTTCTCAATGTAGAAAAAAGCCTGATTTTTCGCAAAATCAGGCTTTTTGTATCTGCTCAGTTGATTAGTTTGCGTAGTTGTTGAAGTAGTTCTGAACCAGAACGATAGGTGTACCTTTGTCACCGCTGCCGCTGGTCAGGTCGCACAGGGAACCGATCAGGTCTGTCAGACGACGAGGTGTTGTACCTTCGGAAACCATGTTGCCTTTCAGGTCAGCGTCTTTTTCTTTGATGCGCTGACGGATCGCGTCTGCCAGTTCTTCGCCGGACAGATCAGCAAAGTCGTTGTCTGCCAGATATTTCAGTTTTACTTCGTTAGGCAGGCCGTTCAGGCCTTCTGTGAAGCCAGCGCCAACAACGGGGTCAGCCAGTTCCCAGATCTTGCCAACGGGATCTTTGAATGCGCCGTCGCCGTAGATCATAGCTTCTACTTTTACGCCAGTACGTGCGATGATTTCTTTCTGGATGTTTTCAGCAACTCCCTGTGCGTTTTTGGGGAACAGTTTTACTGTATCTTCTGTTGCTTTGTTGGAGCCCAGCAGACCATACTGAGGGTTGAAGCCGCTGCCGTTTACAGGAGCGTTCAGGATTTCGTCCAGTGTCAGGACTTTTTCGCCGCCTGCTGCCAGGATACGACGTTTGGAACGCGCTCTTGTGTGGATGTCGCAGCACAGTATGTTCTTTGTGAATTTTACGATTGCTTCGGGATGGTTTGCGAATACGATTTCAGCTTCTGCGCCTTCTTCTTTGATCAGGTCAGCATAGTATTCAACATAGTCCACGCCTGTGAAGGGGTGTTTGATATAACCGAAAATACGGCGGTAGTCTTCCAGTGTCAGCACATCTGTGTAAGGATTTACGCCGCTGTCATCCAGCAGATCCATGTCGAACAGGTGGTTGCCAACTTCGTCGGAAGGATAGCTCAGCATCAGAACAACTTTTTTCGCGCCTTTTGCGATACCGCGCAGGCAGATTGCGAAACGGTTTCTGCTCAGGATGGGGAATACCACACCGATGGTTTCGCCACCCAGTTTTGCTTTTACGTCTTCAGCGATGTCTGTTGTGGAAGCGTAGTTGCCGTCAGCTCTTGCAACAACTGCTTCTGTAACACAGATAACGTCTTTTTCATGCAGCTGGAAGCCGTCTTCCTGTGCAGCTGTCAGAACGGAATCTGCAACGATTTTTACGATATCATCGCCCTGTCTGATGATGGGTGCTTTGATACCTCTGGAAAT
>ENA-ORUU01000490-ORUU01000490.1-human-gut-metagenome-genome-assembly--contig:-NODE-490-length-30541-cov-47.6912_pt1 | contig 30541 bp, 25 predicted proteins | sample MGYA00242085_ERZ509221 | MGnify/ENA primary metagenome ERZ509221 (study PRJEB26280, sample SAMEA2338809) | human gut metagenome | biome: human gut; feature: human-associated habitat; material: faeces... | reverse complement strand
GGTGCTCGGGAGGGGACTCGAACCCCTACGGTTTATCACCACTAGATCCTTAGTCTAGCGCGTCTACCAATTCCGCCACCTGAGCATGGAGGCCTTAAGGCGGGGAGTTTTTAGCGCAGAGAAATGAAAATATCAAGCTTTTTCTTCTTTTTTATCTTTCCGGGCCCGTTTTTGCGGACAGGTTTTTCTTACCGGACCGGGAGGGAGGTTGTCGAGGGCATGATAGCAGGGCGCAGAGTAACGGCTCCGGTATCATATTTTTCCGAGGGTTTGAAGAGCCAGCCGGGGGTGGTGTTGGCCACCTCAAACCTGGTCGGTTTGAAGATGGGCAGCCTCAGATTGGAATTGGGTTCGTAACCGTATTTGCCCGTGTATTTGCCGTATACCCTGTATTCATAGTTGTTGTCGTAGGCGTAGCGCGGATTTCCGGTGTATTCCGGCAGGCGGTCCGGGGTGCGGCAGGCGCTTTCATCCATGATGACGAGTTGGGCCGTTCTCCAAGTCTGGCCTGGCTGGCGCAGGTATCCCCAGAAGCGCGTTGCCGGTACATGGTAGCGGCGGCCGACGAAGTAGTTTCCCCTGGGTTCGCGGGCTATTTCCGCATTGCGGGCGTTGATGCCGGCAATGTCTTTTTCCAGGGTGTTGCACTGGGTCAAGGCGGGAAGGAGGGCGGCCCCCAGCAGGGAAAGCAGGAGTTTGTTCATGATGACGATGGTGTTTTTTTCTTATTTAAGAGCATTTGAATGGCGGCGGAAGCCGCAAAGAAGCCAAAGGTTCCCGTGATATGGGTGACGGAGCCGAATCCGGCGTCACAACCCATTTTCCCCTGGAATTCCGGATCACGTGTGCAGGAGGTTGTTCCGTCGCAGGTAGGATATACGGGCGTTTCTTGGGAGAAAACGCAGGGGATTTTCAGTTTCCGGGCTTTTTCTCCAAGCGGAAGGGCATAATCTTTTTTCAGCCTGTAGCGTAAGCTGGAGAGCAGGGGATCCCCCCTGGTGCGGGAGAGGTCGTCTATTTCTATCCGGGCGGGATTGATGCGCCCTCCCGCGCCGCCGCAGGTTACCAGCGGTTGCTTGCTGCGGTAACAGGAGGCGATGAGGTGGGCCTTGGGTATCAGGGAGTCGATGGCGTCAATGATGACGTCCGGTTCCGCCGACAGCAGTTTTTCCGCGTTGGAGGCCGTGTAGAAATTGCTGATGGGAATGACTTCCGCTTCCGGGTTGATTTCCCGGATGCGTGTGGCCATGGTTTCCGTTTTGGATTGCCCGATTGTGGACGCCAACGCATGTATTTGCCGGTTGGTGTTGGTAATGCAGAGGTCGTCCATATCCATCAGAATGATAGTGCCTACGCCTGACCGAGCCAGGGCTTCCGCCGCCCAGGAACCTACACCCCCAATGCCGACGACGGCTATGCGGGCGCTTCTGAGAAGAGATAGTCCGCTGTTTCCGTACAGGCGGCCTATACCGCCGAATCTGGCTTCATAGTTCATGACCACGTGTCTGTTCCAGAGTATGGGAGATTAAGGAGAATAAGGGCGCCCGGGTTTCTGTCCGTTGCTTCATCCTGAAAATATGGAGACGCGGGAAATCCTTGGATTCCGGACGCCACAGCCAGCTTCCCGTTATTCCGGGAAGGGGGGGCGGGACGCCGGCAGCTTTTTCCTTCCGCAAGTGTGATGGAGGGCGTCCGTTGAAACAGGTTTTTCTTATAATCCGCATCCTGGCCGCGCTTCACGGGGTTTCCGCCATGTCCGGAACATCCGCAGAGCACCGCCACCGGGCACGGGAAGAGGAATGCTGCTGAAGCATGCATATCAGGAGGCCGGTTTTTCCACGATTTTGCTGATGCGGGCGATGCTGAGCGCCCTGCCTGTGGCTTCATCTATTTGCACGACGGCTCCGCAGAGGCGCACGGGCCAGTTCGCTACGGGGAATTTGGCCGGCATGGAGGTGCGGAAACGCTGGAGAATAGGTTCCCGTTCCCGTCCCAGCACCCCGACGGCGGGGCCGCACATGCCGGCGTCCGTCAGGTAGGCCGTGCCGCGCTCCAGAATGGTTTCATCCGCCGTCTGCACATGGGTATGTGTCCCGACGACGGCAGAAACCAGGCCGTCCAGATTGTAGCCGGTGGAGATTTTTTCACTGGTCGTTTCCGCGTGCATGTCCACAAAGATAACCCGCACGCCTTTTTCTTCCCTGAGTCTTTTGGCTTCCGCTTCCGAGATGAGGAAGGGGTTTTCCAGCGGCGGCTGAATGAATGAGCGCCCCTGAACCTGCATGACGGCTATTTTCCCCTTGGGAGTTTCCACGACTACGCTCCCGTGCCCCGGTGTTCCCTGCGGATAGTTGACGGGACGCAGCACCCGCGGTTCGGATTCCATCCACGGGGCCAGCTCCGCCTGGTCCCAGACATGGTCTCCCGTTGTGATGACATCCACTCCGGCGTGCAGCAGTTCCTGTGCCAGACGGGGCGTGATGCCTCTCCCGGCAGCCGCGTTTTCCCCGTTGACGATGATGAAGTCCGCCCCGTGTTCCCGTTTGAGTTCCGGCAACATGTGCTTCACGGCGGTGCGTCCGGGTTCGCCGACCACATCGCCTATAAAGAGTATGGTAATCATGATTGGGACGGAGCTGGCGCAGATGGCGGTTTTTACTGTTCTTCCCTGGTGACGGGCACTACCAGAACGGGCACGGGGGATTTCCGCATCACGGAGCTTGCGACGCTGCCCAGAAAGACGGTGGAGAGGAAGCCGTGGTTATGCTTGCCCACCACGATCATGTCGATGTGGTGTTTTTCAGCATAATTAATGACTGCTTCGCTGATTTCAAATTCATCTTCCACCGCCTGGATGATCGTGGCGTCCGTCAGCCGGGAGAGTTTTTCCGCCGTTTGTTTCAAATGGTTTTTGGCGATGGAAATAACTTCGTTTTCTTCCGTCTGGTCCATCACGGGAACGGGCACTTCATCCGGCAGAACGCCGGAAACTTCATAGCAAATGCTGGGTTCCACAATGTGGAGCAAATGGATGATGCTGTCGTTGGGGCAGGCCAGTTTGCCGATTTGGTGGATGACGGCGTCCGTGGCGTTGGAGAAATCAATAGCTACCAGAATATTCTTCATATCTTTCTGTATAACATTCCGTACTTTTCCATGCCACAAAAAAACGTGTGCTGCCCCGGCTTTCCCGGGTGTTCCGTTTTAGGCCAGCCCCACGGCGCGGCGCACCCTGTCCAGCACTACAGAGGCCGTCTCGCGCGCCTTGCGGGCGCCTTCTTCCAGCGTCCGGCGCACATAGTCCTGATTGGCTTCCAGTTCCGCCCTGCGTTCGCGAGCGGGCCGGAAGTATTCCCAGTAAGCGTCAAAGAGGCGCTTTTTGAAGTCTCCATAGCCGCATCCCCCGTTCTGGAAATCGCGCACCATGTTTTCATAACCCTGCGCGGAGGCAAAGAGTTTGTAAAGCTGCAGGATGACGGAACCTTCCGTCGGCTTGGGATCTTCCACGGGGGTGGAATCCGTAGGGATTCTCATGATGAGTTTGCGGACAGCTTTTTCCTCTCCGAAAATAGGAAGCGTGTTATTATAGCTTTTACTCATTTTCTGCCCGTCCAGCCCCGGAACAATGGCTGTGCTTTCCGCAATAAGCGCATCCGGAAGTTTGCAGGTGCCTTCTCCGAATTGTTCGTTCATTTTGCCCGCCAGGTCGCGTGTGACTTCCAGATGCTGTTTCTGGTCCTTGCCTACGGGCACCAGGTCGGAGTCATACATCAGGATGTCGGCCGCCATCAGCACGGGGTAGGTGAACAGGGCGTTGCTGGGGGAGAATCCCTTGGCAATTTTATCTTTGTAGGAATGGCAGCGTTCCAGCAGGCCCATCGGACAGACGGTGCTGAGTATCCAGGCCAGTTCATTGACTTCCGGCACGGCGGACTGGCGGAAAAAGACGCATTTTTCGGGATCCAGGCCCACGGCCAGAAAGTCCGTAGCGAGGTTGCTGCAGTTTTCCCTCAGCGTGTTCGCGTCGTGAACGGTGCTCATGGCGTGGTAGTCCGCCAGGAAGTAGAAAGATTCTCCGCTTTCCTGCATGCGGACGGCCGGTTCCATGGCTCCGAAGTAGTTGCCGACATGCAGCTTGCCGCTGGGTTGAAGACCTGTGATGATACGCATTGCGCGCGGGATTTTGCCTGTTCGCGCCCGGCAAGTCAAGAAAGGGGAGAGTCAAAGACAGGAGGGGCCGTCGGCTGGATTTTTTTCCGGCATGTGCCTGCCTCACGAGATGCGTTCAGAAGGGATGCCTCTTCTTATTTATGGAATGTCCGGAAAGGGCCGGTCAGCGTGGAAAAGGATGGGGGTAAAATTACTCTTCCAGTGCCTCCAGCACATTGTGCACACCGTCCGCAAAGCTTGGGTAGAGCGGTTCCCAGCCCAGGGCCATAAGGCGGGAGCAGGAAATCCTCTGGTTGGAGAAGCCCCGGCGCGCTTCCGCCGGGAGCGGTTCAGGCTGCGGAGCGGGTTTCCCCAGCAAATTGGAAAGGTAGGAGTATATTTCTCCCATTTGCATGGGGGTGCGGTCCGTCAGGTTGTAAATGCCGGCAGGCGGTTCCCGCAGGGTGCAGAGCAGGTGCAGGGCGGCTGCGGCATCATCCCGGTGGATGTAATTGAGCCATCTGTTCATGGCTCCGGGGAGGGCCTTCCCCTTCGTGACGTACTGGGAGACGAGAACACAGCGGCCCGGCCCGTACAGGGCTCCCAGCCGGACGACCGTGCCCCCCGCTGCCAAAACCGCCTGTTCCGCCTGAATAAGCAGCCCGTTTTTTCCAGAGGAGGGATAAACGTTGTGTTCCTCCGTAATCCAGCGTCCGTCCGTGATTCCATAGACGGCTGTGCTGGAACAGAAGATGACCGGCGTTCCGGAAAAGGCTTCCAGCGTGTTCCGCGTTCCATGAGCGTAAAGGTTGCGGTAGGCTTCCTCTCCGCCTCCCCTCGTGCTGGCGCACATGACGATGATCTGGGGGGAGGGGATGCGGGCGGCCAGCCCCTGCATGGAGGCCTGGTCTGCAACGTCTGCTTCGTAAATGGCTTTTTGCGGGTCAATATCCGCCGTCAGGGCCGTATGTCCCGCTTTCCGCAGGCTTTCCGCCAGGGCTTTTCCCAGATACCCTGTTCCCAGAATGAGAACGATGCGGGGATTCTTACACAGAAGGCCGGTCATGAGTAATTGCGGAGGTGCTTGAGTTCCATTAGCATTTCAGCGCGGGAAATGTCTTCCGGCCATGTGATTTTGGGATTGGGCTCATGATTATGCACCAGGCGCGTAGGATGGCCGATGAGCTGCAGGGCGGTTACTTCATCCGTTACCTGAATATTCCGTTCCGAGACTTCCACATAGGCGTCCAGCAGAAGAGGATATTGAAAGACCTGCGGGGTTTCCATGCACCACAGCCCGTCCCGTTCCACCTGTTCCGGAAGCGTAAAGCGTTCTTTATCCGCACGCTTCAGGGTATCCGTTACGGGATGTGCGGAAGCGGACGCCCCATATTCCCTGGCGGTTTGAATGCAGCGGGAGATTTGCTCCACCGTAATGAGCGGGCGGGCTCCATCGTGCACGGCCACGAATTCCGGGGTATAAAGCAGGGCTGCCAGTCCGTTCTGCACGGATTCATGCCGTTCCGCCCCTCCGTCCACACGGGTAACGGGTATTTCCGTTTCCAGGTTTGCGCCGTTAATGGCATGAAAACGTTCCTCCGGGCAAACGACTACGATTTCCGTGATTTCCCGGCAGCTGGCAAAGGCGCGGATGCTGCGTTCCAGCACCCTGACGCCGTGCAGGGGGGCCAGCAGCTTATCAAATCCGGCACGCCGGGAGGACCCGGCTGCAACGATGATGGCGGCGCAGCATTTCATGACAGTCTGGCTGACACCATGCGGGCCAACTCCTTGCCGTTGACTCTGCCGGCAGTGCGTTCCTGCATGAGTTTCATGACCTGCCCCATATCTTTTTTGGTAGAGGCTCCCGTTTCCTTCATCACGGTTTCCAGAATGGCCGCCGTTTCTTCTGCTGTGAGTTCCGCAGGCATGAATTGCTTGAGAACGGTGATTTCCGCCTCTTCCTTTTCCGCCAGTTCCGGGCGTCCGGCGGCGCGGAATTGTTCCGCAGAGTCCTCACGCTGCTTGATTTGCTTGCGGACCACGGCCAGTTCTTCCGCTTCTTCCAGCCGGGTTCCCAAGCCTCCCTTGGCGATGGCCGTGTTCGTGAGAGCCGTCTTGAGGGCGCGCAGGGTATTGAGGGTAACGGAGTCTTTTGCTTTCATGGCGGTTTTCATCCCCTCCATGATTTGGTCGGAAATCGTGTTCATATCTCCATTAACTAAGCGCATCCCCAGGTGTACTTCAAGCCGTAAATTGAAAAAGGCCGCCAGCGCGGGGAATGCCGCCAGCGGCCCGGATAAGGGGAATAAAAGCGGAACAGCCGTGTTTATTTTTTCCCGCCAATGGGCATGATGTGGATTTTCTTTTCCGTCATGCCCGGAACCACCATCATGGAGTCATACAGGATAAAGTCCGCCGCCCCTTCAACAGGGCCGGTGGCTACCGGGGCGGAACGCCCCGTCTTCAGATCCAGCCTGCGGACAGCTTCCGGTTTTTTATCCTTGGACCAGTCGCTGTAGTAAAGGGCGTTGTCACGGTACACCAGCCCATCGTACTGTCCCCGTTCCTTGGAAAGTTCCGTGACTTCCCGGGAAACGGGGTTGATGGAGAGCAGGCGTCCGCTGGGTTTGCCTTTTTCATCCGTTGCGTATTCACAGAGGTAAATGACCTTTCTTTCCGGGTCCCAGGCCAGGCCGTTCGGTTTGTAGATGGGTTGTTTGGTGACCAGTTCCCCATAAGAGCTGGTATTCGTGTCCACATAGAAGATCTGGTTGGTATCCGTGGAGGAAACCATGAGCCTGCCATTGATGAACGCCAGGTCATTGAGGAATTTCATGCGGGATGGGGACAAGTCCACGTATCCTTCAATAGCGCCGGTCTTGGCGTTTATTTTGAATACCATGTCCACGTCCGTGCAGTAAAGGAAGCCGTCCTGATACAGCAACCCCTTCGGCGCGTCCAGGGTATCTACGTCCGTGATTTTTTTCGGCTCTGTGGAACCGTGCGGAATGACGCCCAGGTAGCCGTCCTTGTCTTTTTCCGTAGGCGTGAGCCTGGAGCCGATGCAGGTGAAATAGATATTGCCCTCGGCATCCGCTGCAACGCTTTCCGGATGGCCGTCAATGGCAATGGTGTTTTTTTCCAGGGCGGGCAGCGGTTCAACGGGGGCCGGCTGTTTTTTTGTCGGCGGTGCGGCCAGCGCGCTGCACGCCAGGCAAAGAAGGAGTAATGTCGCTTTCATGGGGTGGTGTAAGAGTCTTGAACCTTATGGCATGGGAGCAATGGAAAAGCAAGCCCCGCAGAGGCTGGCAGGCTGATGGGCGGAGTTGCGCCCCGTTCGGGCAAACGGGGCGCTTCCCGTGTTAGATGGTTCCTGCATCCAGATTATTGGGCTGGGGCATGTTTTCCATGCGGATAGAACGGTTGACCGCGTTCAGGTAGGCCCGGGCGGAAGCTTCAATGACATCTGTGGAGGCTCCCTTGCCCACAATGGGCTTGGGCTGGCCGAAGTCCACATGCACTGTTACTTCTCCCAGAGCGTCCTTCCCTTCGGAAGCGGCGTTGACGCTGTAGCCTTTCAGCGTGCCTTTGCGCCTGGTGATGCGCTCAATGGCTTTGATAACGGCGTCCACGGCGCCATTGCCCGTGGAGCTGTCTTCAAATTTCTTGCCTTCCTTGAGCAGTCCCACCGTAGCCGTGGGCCGCGCGTGGCTGCCTGCCACGAATTGCAGGAAGTCCAGTTCCCATAGGCCGGTGGAGGCATGCAGGGAGTCGTCCACAATGGCGGAAAGATCATCATCATAAACGAATTTTTTGGAGTCGCCCACTTTCTTGAAGCGTTCAAAGACGGTGTTGACTTCCTCTTCCGTGAGGACATGGCCCAGCTGTTCCAGCCTGGATTTGACGGCAGCGCGTCCGGAATGCTTGGTGAGCGGGAGTTCCGTGGCTCCCCAGCCGACCGCCTGCGGGTCCATGACTTCATAGGTCTCCCGGCAGTTGAGGATGCCGTGCTGGTGGATGCCTGAAGAATGGGCGAAAGCGTTTTCCCCCACGATGGCTTTGGACCGCTGCACCTGCATGCCGCTCATGCGGGCCACGATGCGGGAAGTGCGGACTATTTCCTTCGTGTTGATGTTGTCCGTGACGTCTCCGAATTGTCCGGCGCGGGTGCGCAGGGCCATGATGACCTCTTCCAGAGCCACGTTTCCGGCGCGTTCGCCGATGCCGTTAATGGTTCCTTCCACCTGGCGGGCTCCGGCGCGGACGGCTGCCAGGGAGTTGGCTACGGCCAGGCCAAGGTCATTGTGGCAATGCACGGAAATGACGGCTTTGCCGATGTTCGGCACATTTTCCTTCAGGTGGCGGATAATGCGGTAGAACTCGTCCGGAGTAGTGTAGCCTACGGTATCCGGAATGTTGACGGTCGTGGCGCCTGCGTCGATGACCGTTTCCACGACTTTGGTCAGAAAATCCAGGTCTGTGCGGGAAGCGTCCTCCGGGGAAAATTCCACGTCCTGTACGAATTGCCTGGCATAGGATACGCCTTCCGCCGCCATGCGCAGGATTTCGGATTCCGCTTTTTTCAATTTGAACTGCATGTGCAGCTTGCTGGTTGCCAGGAAGATGTGGATGCGGGCGCGTTCCCCGGCGGGTTCCAGGGCCTTGGCCGCCGCTTCAATATCCGCCTTCACGCAGCGGGCCAGTCCTGCGATGCGGCATTTTTTGATTTCGCGGGCGATGGTGTGCACGGCTTCAAAGTCGCCGTCGGAGATGCAGGGAAAGCCGGCTTCAATCACGTCCATGCCCAGCCGTTCCATTTGCCGCGCCACTTCCAGCTTTTCGCGTAGGTTCATGGATGCTCCGGGGCATTGTTCTCCATCGCGCAGGGTAGTGTCAAAAAAGTAGATTTGATCGGACATAGGTTAATGATGTTAAGCGGTGGCATGATAATGTTTCGCTCCGGTAACGCAAGCCCTACGCGCTGCATGCTTTCACAGAGCGTCCGGGCGGCGGAAGAGAACCGCCGGAGCGAAGAATGACGGAACCGCCCTTTGCCTAAAAGGAGGAGCTTTGTAGGATGGAAGGGTGAAGATCAGATTTTACCTGAATGACCGGGCGGAGCGCGTCATGGCTCTGTGGAGCGAAAGCCGCGGAGAATACCTGGCGGCGGACTCCGTGCTTGCCGATGTGGATGCCTGCATTTGCGGGGAAACGGGGGCCTGTGGAGAGGAAATGAAGCGCATTGCCGCGTTTCTGGATAGTGCCGCCGCCAAAGCTGTCAACCCTGAATGGATGATTGATACCGCGCTGCCCTGTTCTCCTTCCAAGCTGGTGTGCCTGGGAAAGAGTTATGCGGACCATGCGAAGGAGTTTGACGGGGATTCCGTGCAGGAGCCGGCTGTTTTCCTGAAATCGCCTTCCGCCATTACTTCCTGCAGCGATGTCGTTTTGTATCCGCCCGGCTGCGACAAGCTGGATTATGAGATTGAATTAGCCGTAGTGATTAAGGAGATGCTGAAAAACGCTTCCCCGGAGGAGGCCGCGCGGGCTATCAGCGGCTATACGCTGATGTGCGACTATTCGGAAAGGGCCAACCAGCTGGAACATGGCGGACAGTGGACCAAGGGAAAGAGTTATGACAGCTTTGCCCCAATGGGCCCCACGTTCATTTCCGCTGATGAACTTGGGGACGGTGCCGGCATTCCCCTGGAATTGAAGGTGAACGGGGAAGTGCGCCAGAACGGCAATACGGACGGCTTGATCTGGCCTGTTCCGCGCCTGATTGCCTATGTTTCCCGGTTCATGACCTTATGGCCCGGAGATGTGGTTTCCACCGGCACTCCGGGAGGCGTGGGGATGGGGATGAAGCCTCCGGTATATTTGAAACCCGGGGATGTCGTGGAATGGGGAAGCCCCGCTTTTGGTTTCGCCTCCCAGGCTGTGGTGATTGATGATGAGGGGTAGGGAGACAATTCTCCGGCCTTTCCGAATATGGTGGGGAAGGGAAAGTTCTTTCCCTTCCCGCTTCTGCGGACGGAGCGTTATTTTCCCGTGGAACGGGGCCTCCGGAGCGGACCGGACGGCAGATGACGCCTGCGTGCGGGGGCTGGGCGTTATTTTCTCTTGATTACTTCGCCGCGGTTTAGTGAAGTGGCCGCGTGAAAAATGTGGTTTTGTACGTGGTCATGGTGACCGGGCTGACTGCCCTCTTCGTCTGGCTGAAAAGCAGGAATACGGAACGCGCCCCTGCTCCCGCCGCCATGGTGGTGTCTCCGGAAAGCGGCATGGCGCGCCCTATTGTGCTGGTGGATGTCCGAACTCCGGAGGAGTACCGCACGGGACATAAGGAGGGGGCCTTGAATATTCCGGCAGATGAGGTGGAACAACGGGCCGCGCAGCTTCTTCCGGATAAGAATGCCGTGATTTTGCTGTATTGCCGTACGGGCAAGAGGGCGGACAAGGCGCTGGAAGTGCTCAGGAAGATGGGATATTCCCATGTGGAAAACCTGCACCGGTTTGAAATGTAGCTTTCGGCCCGGTTGGGCCGAACGGAGATTCCGGGAGGCGCCGGCCATGCCGCCTTCTGGTTCGGACGGCGGAGTTTTCTAACGTAAAAGGCACGGAATCAATGAGGAATAAGCCGTAAGCAAATGAAATTGAAGCTGTTCATTCTTTAACCAGTTCCAATTTCCCATTGGAGGATTTTCCGCCCACGGAGCGGACCCTGGCTCTGAGGGAACATCCGTTGTTGGCATGGATTCCCTTGGGAAGGGAAAGTTTGTAGAAATTCCCGCGGGAAGGCTTGCCTGCCAACCCGGCGTGCCGGTCGCGGTCGATTACTTTGCCGTTTTCCAGGAGTTCGACGCCGTCTATTTCCAGAGCATGGCTGCCGGAAGTGAAGACGAAGCGCACCCCCCGGAGTTTTTCAAGATCAGCGGAAGAAACGGGCCAGTCCAAATAACTCCATTCCGTGGATACCGTTGCGGAGGTCCAGTTTCCTATAATTGACCCGGTTACTTTTCTTTTCAGGGAAGAAGGCAGGGGCGGCGCCTCCCGGATAGCCTGGCGGCAGGCGTTGACCAGATCTCCGGGAGCGTGCGCCGCGCTTACGCCAGTGGAACGAACCCATTTTTCCTCCCATGCTCCCATATCCGGATTTTTTTCGGAAAGACGGCTCTGAATAAAGTGTTCCCAGCGCGGCAGATAGTAGTCCCTGATAAGGCCGCTCCATATTTTGGCGGCGTAGTCGTCTACGGGAGGCCCCCATCTGGTCACCAGCCTTCTGGCATTTTGTTCATACTTGTTTTTTTCCTCCGGAGAAGTTCCGTGAGACCGGGCAAATGATAACCAGCGCGACAGCCTCCAGGTGGGGTGCCCTTCCAGAAGGGAATCCGCCCGAAGGGCGTATTTGCGGAAATATTCCATGCATTTTTTCGTATTCTCCATGTCTTGTTCATCCAGGGCTTCCAGAGCGGCCAGGATGGCTTCATTCATGCGTATGCCAAGGTAATGGGCGGTCATCTCAACGGCATCCTGTCGGAACAGGGGGGAGTGTTCCAGGCCGCGAGTGTTGACGAACAGGGAGAGGCCTTTCAGAAAATCTTCGCTTGTGTTTACGGAACAGCCGCGGGTGCCGGGTTTCATTTGCCAGTTGAAACGGGGATGGTCCTTTAAGTTGGAATAGGCTGTGCGGCGGAACAGATTCCAGGCTTCCTTCATGCTGTCCGGATAATTTCCGTATCGGGCACGGCAATAATTTTCCAGATATTGTTCCACGTCCTCCTGGCGGTCCCTCCATGCGGCGTCCGTAACCAGTTCGTAGATCACATCGTTATTTTCTATCCCTTCCGGGGCCATGCCCATTCCGGAGAGGCGCCCCCTGGATGAAGAGTTCAAGGCTTCCAGATGGCCGTTGGCGTAAAAATCCATTACCCCGGTCATGGCGCATTTGCCGCCCATGTTGGGAACCACGCTGTAAACCCACGGTTTATTGAAAAACCCCTTGAAGACGTCCCAGTTCATGCCGTTGCGCCAGAAAGTCTTGTTGTAATCCGCCGCCAGGTCCAGAAGGAGCATCTTATCGTCCGGAACCTTGCTGAGCAAAGCCTTCAGAGTATCTGCGTTCCAGATATTGCGCTGGTATCCGAACATCCATCCCTGCATGACCCATACCGCATCCGGGTTGGTGGAGGAAATGGAGCGGTAGATTTGTTCCCCGAGGGAGCTGAGCATATTGTTGCGGGCTTCGGCGCCTCCTTTGTTTTCGGGAAGTTCCATTTCATTGAAGGAGTCCGCAAGAAAATAGGTGTTTTTCCCGAATTCCTTCTGCCATTCCTGCATGTACAGGCGTCCTATTTTAAGGAAAAGGGGCTCTTCCGGAGAAAGAAAATGGGCGTGGTTTTTTTGAGGCCAGCCTCCCCACCCCAGCCGGTGAAGCTTCGCTTCCGGATAAAGGCGGAGGATTCCCCGGGGAACAAAACCGGAAAAAGCGGGACAAATGGGGGTCATGCCCAGGGATTTCATCCTGTGCAGGATGCGGTGCTGCAGGGCGATTTGTTCCTTGTGCCAGCTGGCGGGCAGGGGGCCGTCATGATTGACGATGTTCCCCATCCGCTGCCAGGGAAGGTGTGCCGGTCCCGTATAAAATTCTTCTATTTCTTTCTCCGTCAGTCCCAGCTGTTTCCATACCCGGACGGCGATTCCCTCCGTGGCAACCAGGGCCAGAGGCATATCTATGCCGTGCAGCGCCATCCAATCTATTTCTTTTTCCCAGCGTTCCCAGGTCCAGTAAGGCATCGTATAGCCATAGGTGACCACATTGAAGTAATAGTGGTTGCGGAAAGGGGAAACGATGCGGCGCGGCGCGGCATCCGGCAGTTGCGCCGGCCAGCGGATATCTTTATTATCCCAGGAAACCATTCCCAGACGGTTTGTCTTCAGAAAATCATAGAATCCCCGGCAGAGGGCTGTGCCGCTGCTTCCCCGGATATTCAGTATTCCGCCGGAGGCTTTCGTTTCAAAAACATCGTGCCCGTCTTCTTTTTCAATAATTTCCAGTTGCAGTTTTTCCGGGGCTTTGGCCAGGGACGGAACGGTCCGCATGATTACTGAACGCGCTGCTTCCCGCTCTCTGTTTTTCTGTATATCTTCTGCGAAGACAAACAGGCTTGTCAGCACGAAAAGTAATAGAATTTTTGGGAAATAAGAGGTCATATTGTAATATATACAAGACAGGTAAATAGTTCTTTCAGGAAAAAGCGGATATTTGCGTAATCCGTTAAAGAAAAAGGCCCCTGCATGTTGTCATGCAGGGGCCCTGGTTGAAAAGCCTGAAAGCTTTTATTCCACCTTGGGCTTCCGCGGCGTTCTCTTGCGCGGCGCTTTGGGCTTTGCCGGGGGGGTGTCCTGGATGTGCAGGAAGGTGAGCGTCTCCGTCCCGTCCGTTTCCACGGCTTCAATTTTATCGCCGGGTTTCACGTCTCCCCTCAGCAGGGATTCCGCCAGCGGGTCTTCCAGCAGGCGTTCGATGGCGCGGCGCATCGGGCGTGCGCCGTACTGCGGGTCGTAGCCGTTCTTGATGATCAGGTTCAGGGCTTCCGAACTCAGGGCCAGCGTGATGTTCTTGGCCTTGAGACGGGAGATGAGCTTGTCCGCTTCCAGATGCACGATACGTTCCAGATCATCCCGTTCCAGCATGCGGAAGACGGAAATGTCATCAAAGCGGTTCAGGAATTCCGGGCGGAATTGCCTGCGCGCTTCTTCCAGAATCTTTCCCTTCATGGCGGCGTAGTCCGCGTTGTCGGCGGCCATGGCGCCAAAGCCCATGGTGCTCTGCCGCTTGGCGGAGGCGGCCCCCACATTGGAGGTCAGGATGATGATGGTGTTGCGGAAGTTGATCTTGCGTCCCAGGGAGTCCGTCACGCTTCCTTCTTCCAGAATCTGTAGAAGCAGGTTCATGACGTCCGGATGGGCCTTTTCCACTTCATCAAAGAGGATGACGGAGTAGGGCCTGCGCCGGACGGCTTCCGTGAGCTGGCCGCCTTCGTCATGGCCTACGTAGCCGGGAGGAGAACCGATGAGACGGGACGTGGTGTGTTTTTCCATGTATTCGCTCATGTCCACCTGAATCAGGGCGTCCGCGGTGCCGAACATGATTTCCGCCAGGTTGCGGGCCAGATAGGTTTTGCCCACGCCGGTGGGGCCCAGGAAGAGGAATGAGCCGATCGGGCGGCGCGGATCCTTGATGTCCGCGCGGCTGCGCCGCAGGGCGCGGGCGATGGCGGAGGCCGCTTCATCCTGGCCGATGACTTTGCTTTTCAACTCTTCTTCCATCCGCAAAAGCTTGGCGGTTTCCTTTTCCTCCATCCGGGCCAGAGGGATGCCCGTCCATTTGGAGAGCACGCTCATCACGTCTTCATCCGTTACGGGAACGTAATTGTTCTCATAGGAATTGCGCCAGGTTTCCAGCATGTTCTGAAGTTCCGCCCTGGCTTGTTTTTCCTCGTCGCGGAGGCGGGCTGCTTCCTCAAAAATCTGGGTTTCCACAGCCTTGTCCTTGCGTTCCTTGATTTCCGCAATGCGGGTTTCCATGTCGCTGATGTGGTCCGGGCGGGTCATTTGGGAGACGCGCTTGCGCGCGCCCGCTTCATCCAGGATGTCGATGGCCTTGTCCGGCAGGAAACGGCCCGTCAGATAGCGGTGGGAGAGCCTGGCTGCGGCTTCAATGGCTTCCGTCGTATAGTGCACCTTGTGATGTTCTTCATACTTGGGTTGAATGCCGGCAAGAATCCGGATGGTGTCCTCCACGGAGGGTTCCCCTACCTGCACCTGCTGGAAGCGGCGTTCCAAGGCGGCGTCCTTCTCAATGTGTTTCCTGTATTCGTTGAGCGTGGTGGCGCCTATGGCCTGGAGCTCACCCCGGGAGAGGGCGGGCTTGATGATGTTGGAGGCGTCCATGGAGCCTTCCGCGGAGCCGGCGCCCACGATGGTGTGCAGTTCGTCAATGAAAAGGATGACGTTGCCTTCCCGGCGTATTTCATCCATCACGGCCTTGAGCCGTTCTTCAAACTGGCCGCGGTATTTGGTGCCGGCCACCATCAGCGCCAGATCCAGGGAGATGACCCTCTTGCTGCGCAGGAGCTCCGGAACGTGGCCCTGGGCTATTTCCTGGGCCAGCCCTTCCACGATGGCGGTCTTGCCTACCCCGGCTTCACCGAGCAGGACGGGGTTGTTTTTATTCCTGCGGCACAGGATCTGGATGACGCGCTCAATTTCGGAGGCGCGGCCGATGACGGGGTCCAGCTTGCCGTCCCGGGCCAGCTGGGTCATGTCCCGGCCGAAAGCCTGAAGCGCGGGAGTCTTGGATTTCTGCTGCCTGGAATAGGAGGGGGAGGAAGGCTCGTCCGTCGGGATGGCGGGGGATTCATTTTCCTCTTCGTCGTCATCGTCGTCCGGGATGATGTTGTCTTCATCCGCGTCCATCTGGTATTTGGGGGTCAGCACGTCGAGCAGTTCGCGCCGCGCCTGTTCCAAATCCACGCCGAAGTGGCGCAGAATCTGTCCGGCCACGCCGTCTCCGTCACGGATGAGGCCCAGGAGCAGGTGTTCCGTGCCCACATACGTGTGGTTGAGTTCCTGGGCTTCCCTGTTTGCCATTGCCAGGACTTTGCGCACCCTGGGTGTATATGGAATGTTGCCTTCCGCCTGGGGTTCCGTGCCCCGGCCTATTTGTTCCTCCACCTGTTTGCGCACGGCGGAAAGTTCCACGCCCAGATTTTCCAGAATGGTGACGGCCACGCCCTTGCCCAGTTTGAGCAGGCCGAGCAGAAGGTGTTCGGTTCCTATGTAATGATGATTGAAGCGGTCCGCTTCCCGGCGCGCATGCGCCAGCACTTGTTGCGCCCTAGGCGTAAAATTATTCATGGATGGTCAAAAAATTGGTATGGTTGCATTAGTTGCCGGAAAGTTCCTTCCGGATCATATCAGCGCGGATCTGGTCCCTGTGTTCCGAAGTGGTTTGGTCCGTGGTGGACAGGCGGGCCAGATGGGCCGGCTGGATGTTCATGATGGTTTTATTGACGTTTTTTAATGCCTGGTGGGAAAAGATGTCCAGAGACGCTCCCATCCGGAGGAAGGAGAGCAGCGCCAGCGCCTCCTGCGTGGAAAGCAGAGTGGCGTTGGTCAGAAGGCCGTAGGCGCGGGAAACGCGGTCCTTCACCTGCAGGGAAGATGACTGGAGCAGCCGCCTGCGCGCGTTCCATTCCTGATGGGCCAGGTCGGAGGTGAAGCGGGTCATGCGTTCCACAATCTGGTCTTCACTGTCCCCCAGCGTGGACTGGTTGGATATCTGGAAAAGGTTGCCGGTGGCTTCCGTCCCTTCCCCGTAAAGGCCGCGGACGGTAATGTTAAGCTGTGCGGCCGCCTGAACGACCTGCTGCATCTGTTCAGAGATGACGAGGCCCGGCAGATGCATCATCACGGAGGCCCTCATGCCCGTGCCCAGATTGGTGGGGCAGGCGGTGAGATAGCCCAGCCGCGTATTGTAGGCGTACGGAAGCCTGGCTTCCAGTTCAGAGTCTATTTTGGAGATAGCCCCCCATGCTTTTTTAAGCTGGATGCCGGGCAGGATATACTGCAGGCGCAGATGGTCCTCCTCATTAAAGAGGATACTGGCATTCTGGCTGCGGGAGATGAGGACGGCGCAGCCTTCCGAACGCGCCGCCAGTTCCCGGGAAATGAGGTGGCGTTCCACCAGCAACTGTTTCTGTTGCTGGGTAAGACCGGAGAGCTCCGCATAATAGCCTCCCTTCATGACGGGGATTTGGCGCGCTTCTCCGGAAGTGAGCTTCAGCGTTTCTTCCCTCTGCTGGCGTGTGGCCCAGCCGGGAAAGGGGGTGGCGGTCAGGTTGCGCGCCAGGCGGATGCGGGAGGTGAGGACGATGTCGTGCTCATCCCTTGATTCCACCATCCATTTGGCGGGGTTGTTGAGTAAGTCGTCAAAGAGCATGTATGTTAATTGGTCGGCGTGCGCAATTGTTTGATTTGATCGCGGAGTTTGGCGGCGCGTTCATAATCCTCTCTTGCCACTGCCAGGGAAAGCTGTTGTTCCAGATCGCTGATGGTATGGGTTTCCGTTTCGCGTTTTTCGGCCCGTTCCGGCGTTTTTCCGTGATGGTGGGAATCAGGCTGGATCTGGGTAAGAAGCGGGAGGATTTCTTCTTCAAAGACGTTGTAGCATTCACTGCAGCCCAGGCGTCCTACGTTTTTGTAATCCTGAAGGGTGAAGGAGCAGATCGGACAGCTTGTGAGGGGCAGGGATTGCAAGGCCGGAATGGGAGCGGCAGAACCCGCTGCTCCTTCCTTGCCGAATTGGCCCTGAAGGTTCGGGAACAGTTTCTCCGCCAGATCAAAGGCATCCGGATCCAGCAGACCCCGCTCCTGGGCGCATTTGGCGCAAAGGCAGAATTTGGTGGACTTCCCGTTGATGATCTGTGTCAGGAACACCGTTGCCGGTGCAGAGCATATCTCACATTTTTTCACAACCCGCATTATAATGGCGCTCCCTGTGGCGGACTAGTAGTCTGCGTGTCATGGATTGTCATGAAAACGGGCCTTGTTATTGTACTTAAGAAGAATTCTTTCCGCGTTGTTTTAAAAGCCCGCACCGTGATGAATACAAATAGGCTGTGCAAAAAATGACGCCCAGCACCAGAATGATGGTGGCGCCCAGATGCCAGCCCAGAGGGAAGGACAGGTAAAAAGCCAGCAGGGAACCCAGCCCTCCGATGATTCCTCCCCCCCAGAAGAGATGGGCCGGCTTGTTGGTAAGCAGGTACACCGTGGCGGCGGGGCCGACAAGCAGCCCCAGTGTCAGGAACGCTCCCACGGCCTGCAGGGAGGAAACGAGCACCAGAATGATCAGGGTGAAGATGCCGTAGCTGATGAGGCGGGAGGGGATTCCCAGCGTGGTGGCGATGTCCGGGTCAAAGAGACAGATCAGGATGGGGCGGCGGAAAAGCAGCAGGATCAGGACGCTGACGGAGCTGATGGCGAAGGCGATCCACAGGTCGGAGTCGGACAGGCTCATGATGGAGCCAAACAGCCAGTCGTCAATTTTCTGCTGCAGGCCCAGCCTGACCAGCACGATGAAGCCCGCAGCGAAAGCCGTGGTATGCAGGATGGAAAGGGCGGTGTCCTGGTTCAGCCGGGATGTGCGGGAGACGAAGAGGGAACCCAGACCCACCAGCAGGGCGGCCACCACAGCCCCCGTCAGCAGGCTCCAGCGGGTAAGGCCGAAGAGGAGCACTGCCACCGCAATGCCCGGCAGCAGGGCGCAGGAAAGCGTGCCGATTTGGAGGGCGGATTTTTTCAGGATTACCAGCCCGCTGACGAAGCCGTTGGCGAAGCCGATCATGACGCAGGCCAGCAGGGACCGCTGCGCGATGGGTTCGCGGAGGAATTGGAGAAAATCATCCATCATGAAGCTTGGGTTTCCGGTTGGGGGTCCATTCCGTATATCTCCCGGATGCGTGCGGTGGAAAGCACTTCCTTCGGGGGGCCGAAAGCGGCCATCTCCCGGTTCATCAGCAGGATGGTGTCGAAGATATCCGCCGCCGTATTCAAGTCGTGATGGGAGGCGATGACCAGACGCCCTTCCGCCGCCAGGGAATCCAGCAGCCTTCCCAGGGACTGGCTGGCGGGAGCGTCCAGGCCCGTGAAGGGTTCGTCCAGCAGGAGGACATGGGCCTCCTGCGCCAGAGCCCGCGCCAGAAAGGCCCGCTGCTGCTGGCCGCCGGAAAGTTCTGAAATCTGGCGGTCCGCCAGGGATTCCATACCGAGAGCGTGAAGGGACTTTTCCACAATATCCCGGTCATGCCTCCCGAATTTTTTCCACAGGCCCAGGGAAGGATAACGCCCCATTTCCACCAGCGCGCGGACGGTGATGGGGAAGGACCAGTCAACGTCGGAACGTTGGGGCAGGTAGGCTATTTCTCCCGGCGTGTCGTGCAGGGGGCGTCCGTTCCACAGGATTTTTCCGGAATCGGGGCGGATCAGTCCGGCCAGAGCCTTGATCAGCGTGGATTTTCCTGCGCCGTTGGGACCCATCAGAGCCAGCGTGTGTCCGCAGGTGATGGAAAAGCTGATGCCGTTGAGCGCAAGAAGACTACCATAATAAACGCTGAGGCTGTCCACTTCCAGGCGATGGCGGTCCGGGTGGCTGGCGTGCGCGCCCCAGCAGATGTGATCCCGGGTGCAGGGTGGGGCTGGGCTGTTCATTTCCATGAGAAGGAGTAGCTGTCGTTCAGGGAAGGGCCGAAGGACCAGCGGGTGGCGGAGACGGTAGGTTTCCCCTCCGGTTCCAGTTCCAGCGTGACGGGGGTGTCCGGCGTGTTTTCCGGCCAGCGGGCGGAAACGGTGAGGATCACGGAGCCGTCTTTCAACGGCAGGCCGCATTCCGTTTCTTCATGCAGCCCGGGCGTTTCTGGCTGCCAGAGAAGGCGGCCGCCGCAGGATATGGAAAGGGCTTCCGGACGGTGGGCGCATCTGACCGTGATGACTGTGGGAACATCCGTGGTTGGCGCCGCAGGGGTGGAATGCGCCGTTCCCTGTGTTCCCGGGGAAGGCGCCGTCATGTTGTAAAGGAAGAATCCCAGCAGGATGACGACTCCCAGAGTGGGAAAAAACTGCCGCAGGGGAGTGCTGGTCATGGTCTGGGAGACGGGGAAAGGGCTTCCTTGATGATACCTGTGTTTTGTCTGAACATGGATTCGAACGTGTGGCCTTCAGGGGCCAGCCCGTCGGTATTGATTGGCCTGGCAACGGGGATGTTCAGGGATTTGGCGATTTCCGTAAGGCTCTTGGGGTTGGAGGAGTATTCCGGGAACAGGGCCTTGACCCCGGCGGACCTCAGCTTGTTCAGCGTGGAGGCCAGCTGGGCGGAGTTGCCTTCGTCTTCACGGCTTATTCCCTGGATGCTGATGCTGCGGAAGCCGAATTCCCGGCAGAAATGGTTCATGGCCGCATGCCCCGTAACCAGGACGCGGTCCTTTTCCGGAATGTCCGCAAGCTCCTTTCTGGCCCAGGAGGAAAGCTGGTCCATCTTTCTGTTCCACCGGGCCAGGCCGGCTTTATAGTCCTGTTCATGGGCCGGGTCCAGCCGCGTGAGCGTTGCGGCCAGGGTGCGGGCGGCGCGTTTCATATTGGCCGGGGTGTGCCACCAGTGGGGGTCGTTGGGGCCGTGGGCGCAGCAGTCTCCGTCGTGTTCGTGGTCATGGTCTGCGGTGTCTTCCTCCACGGGAACGTCCGGAACGGAGGCTCCAAGATCCAGAATTTGCACATTGCCTCCCAGGGCGTCCTTTAATTTGGGAAGGTATGGCTCCAGGTTTTTGCCGGAGGCCAGCACCAGGCGCGCCTGTCCCGCGGCGGCAATATCCTGCGGCGCGGGTTCAAAACTGTGCAGGTTGCCGTTGGGGCGCAGCAGGTCCGCCACCTGCACGCGGCTGCCGCCAATGGAGCGGGCCATGTCTCCCAGAACGGGGTGCAGAGCCGCGATTTTCAATATTGGGGCATCCTGGGCCTGAAGAGAACAGAACAGGCCCAGAAGACACAGAAAAGGAATCAACATGCGCCGGAGCATGTTCCGCATGATGAACCTTCCCTTCAAGTGATGCAATGGTCAAATTTGTCTTCTAAAGCGGGATGACGCTGACTTTTCAGGGAGTCCGCACGGCTCTTCTTTTTGTTTTTCAGCTTGTGGTGAACTCCTGGCAAGAGAAGGAGGAGACGACGCCCTTGGCGTCCAGCCCGGCCGGGGTTCCCGTGCGGGCTCCGGGGGCTTTCTTCCACTGGTGGCGACGGTCTGATGGCGAAGGCGGTTTTTTCTTGAGGTGGAAAGTGTTTTCTGGTTCCATTATTGCGCATCATCATGAATGGTTTTCAACTTCTCCAATGTGGCTTGAGCGTGGCGGCCTTTCTGGCCGGTTCCGCCCTGGCGGCGACTCCTGCCGTATATCCGTCTCCCCAACAGTCCAAATTTACTACCCAGACGGTTGCTTTCTCCGGGAAGCCTTCCGTGACCATACGTTCCGCCAAGGCGGGCGGCAGCAAGCTGCTGGATGGGGTTCCGGAAAAATCCGGAGCCTACAAGCTGGTGATTTCTCCGCAGGGAAAAGTGGGCATAGGAGCCCATGACGAACGGGGGGCGTTTTACGCCATGCAGACGCTGCGGCAACTGGGAACGAAGGCCGGCGGAGAAGGCGTGATTTTGCCTGTTGGGGAAATCATAGACTGGCCGGACATCGAATTCCGCGGAACGGTGGAAGGTTTTTACGGCACCCCCTGGAGCCATGAAGCCCGTTTGAGCCAGCTGCGCTTTTACGGCCAGAACAAGATGAACACATACATCTACGGGCCGAAGGACGATCCCTACCACTCTTCCCCCCACTGGAGGGACCCCTATCCCGCGGACCAGGCCGCCCAGATCAGGGAACTGGTGAAGGTGGCGAAGGAAAACCACGTGGATTTTGTGTGGGCCATCCATCCCGGCAAAGATATCAAGTGGACGGAAGAAGACATGAACAACGTCATCAAAAAGTTTGAGATGATGTACAAGCTGGGCGTCCGTTCCTTTGCCGTGTTTTTTGACGATATCTTCGGCGAAGGCAAGCGCGGGGACATGCAGGCCCTTCTGCTGAACAAGATCAATGACGAATTTGTCAAGGTGAAGAAGGACGTCACCCCCCTGGTCATGTGCCCCACGGAGTACAACCGCGGCTGGGCCGATCCCAAGCCGGGAACCTATCTGGACATTCTGGGGGACCGTCTGGACCCCTCCATCCACGTCATGTGGACGGGGAACTCCGTTTGCCATGACATTACGCTGGAAGGCCAGCAATGGGTGAACAGGAGAATCAAGCGCCCTTCCTACGTCTGGTGGAACTTCCCCGTCACGGACTACTGCCGTTCCAACCTCTGCATGGGCCGCGTGTATGGCCTTGCCACGGAACCGGGGGCGAAGGAATCCATGGGTGGTTTCGTCTCCAACCCCATGGATAAGCCGGAGGCCTCCAAGGTCTCCCTCTTCGGCCTTGCGGATTACTCCTGGAATATCAACGGGTTCAAGTCTGATGAGTCCTGGAAGGAGGGAGTCCGGCGTCTGTTCCCGAAAGCGGCGGAAGCCATGCAGGTTTTTGTGAACCACAACTCCGATCAGGGCCCTAACGGTCACGGTTACCGGCGTGAGGAATCCGTGGAAATAGAGCCCGTAGTCAAGCGCGTGCTGGAAGCCGCCCGGGAAGGCAGGATAGAGAAGGCTGATGCGGCTCTGCTTAAAAAGGAATTCGCTCGCATGGTTTCCGCTGCGCCTGTCATCCGCGCCAAGGCCGACAATCCCCGGCTGATGAAGGAAATCGGCGCGTGGGTGGACGCCTTTGAACAACTGGGGCGTGCCGGCCAGCATGCCGTGGCGGCGCTGGAGGAAAACAACGCCGGAGAGGCCGTGACCCACCTGGTGCAGGCCACGCAGGCTTTGGCGGCCATGGATGGAATTTCCCGCCGCCATAACCAGGAAGGGCAGTTGTACCGTTCTGCGGTAAAGACCGGTTCCCGTGTGATGGCCCCCGCCGTCAATGAACTGGCGGATATTGTCTCCAAAAAAGTTTTTCCGGCCATTGCCGGCGCTCCGGCCCTTTCTCCCAAGCCCCTGGTCAAGGGGGGCAGCATGGATAAGGCGGAACTCTTCTGTGACGGGGACCGCGGCTCTTTCTGGCACTCCGGCGCCTACGGTCAGCCGGGAGACTGGTATGGCGTGGACTACGGAATGCCCATTCCCGTGCGGAGCGTGGAAGTGCTGATGGGCCGCAACGACAAGGACGGTGACTATGTAGAGAAAGGGCAGCTGGAAGGCTCCCGCGACCTCAAGACCTGGAAGCCGCTGGGGCCGGAGACCGCCGGAATGCAGGTAGCCTGGAAGGCTCCCAAGCCGGTTTTGCTCCGTGCCGTGCGCTACCGCGTCATTGAGCCGAAGAAAACGGGCAACGGACGGGCCGTCTGGACTGCCGTGAGGGAAATAGCCGTCAACACGCCTCCTTCCGCTATGGCTTCCTCCAACGTGGCTGGGCTGGAGGGCGTTTCCGTGCAGAAATCCGACAAAATCGTGCGAATCAACCGCGTAATGGAAACGCACAAGATGAAACCCGGAGAATTTATTTCCCTGCGGTTGGATGGCCCCACGGACGCCACCTGGCTGGAAGTCAACCTGGAACGGGATGACGTCAACTCCTGGGCTGAGGTAGTGCTGGATGTGGAAGGTTCCTCCAAACCCGTGGTCCAGAAGCTGGACAAACAGGGCAAGAACTTCATTGCCAGGGGAAATCAGCTTCCCAAGGGAATCAAAGGCATGAAACTGGTCAATAAAAGCGGGAAGGAACAGGACATTGTTCTGAACATGTTTAAATTTGACGTTCCTCCTTCTGATCCTGGCACCAGCCTGGTCTCCCTGAGCGACAGAAACCTGAAGACGGTTTACCGTGCCGATAAGCCGTTGGACGTAGTCGTTCCCAATCTGGACAACCCCAGGGCTTCCAAGATAGTCGTAGTGGGATCCGCCGCCTTCGCCATCCAGGCGCGCCGCGGCGAGGGTGCCTGGACGCTGGTCGGCAAGAGAAACGCCGGTCCCGGGGTCTCCGAATTTGCCATTCCTGCCGGAACTTCCGCCGTGCGCCTGACCTACAAGGCTCCCCAGCCGGATGCAATCATTAATGAAGTGATTTTTTCCTCCAGGAAATAACCGTCTCAGGCGCTGGCGCCTTACGCCGAACTCCGTCCGGAACGAACCGGGCGGAGTTTTTTTTGAAAGGGCCGGGCGCGCGGCGTGCGGACTGTTTCCGGAAACGGAAGCGGACGCTTCTTTTCTCCGCTTTGGCCGTCTGTTGCGGAAACAACCTTGACCCTGTTGGATGCGGGGCTAAAATACTGCCATGACGCCGGGTTTTCATTGGACTCTACGCCCTTCCGTGAAGGAGGATGATCCGGTCTTGAAAGCGTTTCCTGCGGAACTGCCCCTGCTGGTCAAGCAGCTCCTGCTGCAGCGCGGCTTCACCGGGGGAATGGAAACGGAACTCTTTCTGGACCCCAGGCTTTCCCACCTGAGCGACCCTTTCCTGATGGGGGAAATGAGGGCTGCCGTGGACCGCATTTTCCGGGCCGTGGATGAAGGGGAAACCGTGTGTATTTATGGGGACTATGATGTGGACGGTGTCACCTCCGTGGCGCTTCTCCGGGCCATTTTGATGGCTTATGACCTGGATCCCCAGTATTTTATTCCCGTCCGTTCCCGGGAAGGCTACGGACTCAGCGAGGCCGGCATCAAGCGCTGCCTTTGCGAATGTGCGGACCCTCCCAGTCTGCTTATTACGGTGGACTGCGGCACTTCCTCCGTGAAGGAGGTGGATATGCTTAACAGCCTGGGGATAGACGTCATCATTCTGGACCACCATGAGGCGGGCCCTTTGGGGCGTCCGGATGCAGCGGCAGTGGTCAATGCCAAAATTGAGGAAAACAGCCCATATACTTATCTGTGCAGCGCGGGCGTAGTCTTCAAGCTGGCGCATGCCCTCCTGAAGGAGCGGAAACTGAAAACCTTTGACCTGAAACTTTATCTGGACCTGGTGGCCGTGGCAACCGTGGCGGACATTGTTCCCCTGGTGGCGGAAAACAGGATTCTGGTTCGCCACGGCCTGGGCAGGCTGGCGCACAGCCGCCATACGGGCCTCAAAACCCTGACGGAAATAGCGGGCATCCGCCCTTCCGACTCCGTCAACCACGCGGGCTTCCTGAACGCTGCCCACGTGGGGTTCAGGATAGGCCCGCGCATCAATGCCGCCGGGCGCATGGATTCCCCCATGGATGCGTTGGAACTCCTGCTGACCATGGATGCCAGGAGGGCCGTGCAGCTTGCCCAAATGCTGGATTCCCACAACCGAAAGCGGCAGGAGGAAGAGGAGGCCATCCGGACGGATGCGGTGGAAATGCTTCATAACTCCTTTGACCCGGAGAGGGACAACGTCATTGTACTGGGTTCCCGCGCGTGGCATCCCGGCGTGGTGGGCATTGTAGCCTCCCAGCTGATGAGGCGGTACCACAAGCCGACCTTCGTCATCGCCTTTGACGAAAGCGGCGTGGGGAAGGGCTCCGGCCGTTCCATTCCCGGCGTGTCCCTGGTGCAGGCCATCCACCATTGCGCGGATACGCTGGTTTCCGGCGGCGGCCATGACATGGCGGCGGGGCTGGTGATTGAAGAATCCCGCATGGACGATTTCCGCCGGGCATTCAACCGTTATGTGTCTGAAACCACGACGGAGGAACAGCGCAGCCCCGTGCTCAACATAGACATGGAAGTGTCCTTCCAGGCGCTGACGCTGGATTTGCTGGACAGCTATGAAAAGCTGGAACCTTTCGGCAACTCCAATCCACAGCCTCTCTTCATGAGTTCCGACGTTTTTCCCACGGAACCGCCCAAGCGCGTGGGAACCAATCATCTGAAGCTTTTCATGCGCCAGGGCATCGTGGAGCGTGACGCTATTTTCTTCAACGGAGCGGAACGGGAGCTTCCTAATCCTCCTTGGGATATCGCTTTCACGATTGACCGCAACGTGTACCGCGGCCGCGCCTCCCTGTCCATTTCCATTCAGGAAATACGTTCCCACCGGGAAATGTAGAAAACGGCCTATTGTTGTGAATAGCAATAGGCCGTTGAGTTGTGAATAATGTGTCAAACCTTATCCTATGGTAATCTTAATAGATTGTTATTAGGCTTATTATCCAGTTTGGGTTCACATAATTTTCTCATCTGGAACTGATTTCAGGAATGAGTTCCAGTTATGGGAATTCTATGTTTATCCGTACAGTATAACCTTGTTTAACAGGCAGTTTTTTTGTGAAGGAAGGCGCTCTCTTTCAAAATTTCAATGGATGAGACGGCTCTAACAATGTCATATGTACTTGAGGTGTCTTGGCAGAGCAGGTTCTAAAGAGCATTGTCTGTCCCGTTCCCCATTCAGGGTGGATTTATAGTAAAAACAAGCAAGATGAATACCCTGTTTCTGCAAGGTCGTCTATTGCTGCTTCTCGGACGGTAAGTCCGTGAAGATATCTCGATATGCGCCGGTGAGCCGTTCCGGCGCGAGGGAAGTAAACGGCTGGTCTTGATTTGCGCCAAAGGAATGATTCCGTAACAGGAACGTTTTCCGTGCGCAGTTCCCGAAGGAACGACCTCTTAACATTTTTACTGTAAATGAAAGAACAAATACATATTTTTGATACGACGCTGAGAGACGGGGAACAGTGCCCCGGCGCGGCGATGAACGTGGAGCAGAAAATACAGGTGGCCATGTAGCTGGAAACGCTGGGCGTGGATATTATTGAAGCGGGCTTCCCCGTTATTTCAGACGGCGATTTCCGAGCCGTCCGGGCCGTGGGTAGAGGGAAAGGAAGGGGATTGCTCGACAGCCCTGGCCTTCTTGCGTGGTTTGCTGGATGACCCGGAGGACCTTGACCAATTTCCTTCCTTTATAGCCTGGATGCAGGGGGCAAGACAGCGTATTCAGGCGTGCCTGAAAAGGCGCACGGCCCGCACCAGGGTTCATCATCTGGTCATGGCCGGGGAAAAGTATTTCACAAAACCGGGAAGTGAAGGGTTTAACGGCGGCATGGAACATTACCCGGTGATTCTTCTGGATGATATCATGAAGAACGTGAAGGAGACGGAGCGGTGGAACGTCATGAGCCGGAGCAAGAATATCCTGTATGCCGGAGTGGTCTCCATTGAGGGCAAAGGGAAGGATGACTTCCCGATGGCGTTGTCCTGGGCGGTGGTGCAGTTGCTCAACACGGATCCGGAGAGAGCCTGACGGCTTTTCCGATGGAGGGAGGCGATACAGATAAAATATGCGGCTTTCTGGCTGAGCGGTTATCATGAGGCGCCTCCGAATGGGACGGAAGATGAAAAGGATGCCGTGGATGAGGCCCTGGCAAGGGAGTTGCCCGCTCTGGCGTGGTTCATTGACCATTACCGGGCGCCGGAGCATTTGCAGGAACCTACGGGACGTCACCGATGCAGAGCATACATGAACAAGACACTAGCCACGGCTGTTCTGGGCATCAGCCCGGAAATGCAGTTACTGGAACTGATTGACTAGGCCGCACGCTGCGGAACTCCGGAAGATGCCAAACAGATCTACAGGAAGGACGCCACTTCCACGGGTATTTATGACCGTGTAAGAGCTAATCTTCCTGCTGACAAAATGAGAGCATTCAATCTTCTGGTCAGGAACGCGGCTAAACTGGGCGGAAAGTTATCCAAACTGGCAGAGATGTGTCCGGATCGCGTGCAGGTACGAAAGGAAGGAGGCGGACGGAGGAACGTGTACACCATTGCCCATTCCGTGACAGGGTAGAACAGAGTGCGGAAATATTCTTAATCAGTTTATTTTGTGGTGATAAAATGGACCGCTACGTGGTGGGATACAGGGCAAGACAGGGTGCGCATTTTTTACTTTGTGTCATTCAATACATTGAATTTGTGTGAGTTGAATGATATCGCACAGGGTAAATAGGGTAATTTTGAAGAGCCTCTTACACACTGCAAGCAAGAGACCAAAATATGAAGGAGGTACAGAAGCAGACTACCTTTATTAACCAGTTCCTGGCTCTTGAACAATGCTATTTATTATTTTTTTTCTTCAGAAATTTCCTTTTTAAATTGTATTGGACCTATTTATTATATACAGTAAAAGTTCTTCTAATTGAATTTTTACAACATATTTTTTTCGATCCAAGCAAAGTAACGTCTAACCCTAATAGGAGATGATCTCTATATTTTTCAAGAAGAATTATTTCTATACTTAATGTATCTTTTTCAATAGTTACGAGATCAGTTATTGGGTATTCATGTTTTAATAATTCATTATATGTTTTTCTTTTATATTCTCTTAATGTATATATAAAATGCTTTTTAAATTTATAATTAATATTCATTGATCAAAAAGGGTACGTTATTATAACTCTAGACCATCTTCCCGGAGGATTGCCATTTCTATTTTTATAACAATCTCCATAAGGTATTCTAATAGTTCCGAAATTTGATCCTGATGCACCTGAAATCCAACAATTTGATTGCAAATGACGCTTCCAACATCTTATTGATGAAGGTATGCCTATCCTATTGGCTCGAAAACTATGATGAGCTCCATGATTTCCAAATCGACATCTTATACTACATATTGTAGAAGAAATGGCTTTAGCTGCAGCGACAGCAGCAAGAATAGGAGCAACAAAAGCTGCTGTTGCAAGTTTGCTACAGTAACTGTTTGATAAACAAATTCCAGCTGCTGCAATTGCAGCATACGCTGTAGCTTCCGCAGCAGTGATTGTTAAAGGAATAACGAGAACGATTGCAATTTTTCCCAAATAATCTATTGATGGAGGATAATTGATTAAAAAGCAGTATAAATTTAACCCCCCCCTGTTCAGCAATGGGTCACGATTGATCCATCTGCCGTCTTTGGGGTTGTAATAGCGGTAGTTGTAATAGACCAGGGCCAGTTCTTCGTCGTGCATCTCGCCGGACCACTGGACGGGCTGGACGAGGCTGCCCGTGGAAGCCACCTGTCCATAGGGGAGTAATCGTAAGCCGCCGCGATCGTTCCCTGTGCGTTGAAGACCTCCGTCACATTCTTGTTGAAGTCCACGCCGTAGTAGTAAAGAGAGGCGTTCTACTTCAGGGGCAGACACCGAGAGGGGCTTACCATTTTTTGAGTTCACTTCTTTCAGTATTGAGATATCCAGGGTTGTTGGTTATGCTTTACTTCAAACATTAGTTTTCTTCTTCAGGCTGTTTCATTATCAAGGCTTTCTTCAACTCCATTCTTTCGTATTTGCTACGCTATCGGTAGTAGGTTTACTCCGTGATGTTGAGTTCCCGGCAGATCCTCTCGTATCGTTTGTCCGTCTGTTTTTTTCACTGAGAATTTTTAGGATTTTCTCCATACTGTATTTTTTCATTGTTTTTTGTTAGGTTAATAAACCTAACTTTCTTTGTGAATCTATTTTCGGAGAACTGGTCATCTTACTTTCAACACATTATTAATTAGATAATAAATACGGCGATATGTAGTCGCATTAAATGCACCTTTACTTAATCTCATATCGGATGCTTCTTCCTGTGTGATCCATTGTTTCACTGCAAGAATTTGATCAATATTATAGGACAAAAAAACCTCATAGATTCTGTTTAGCAAATATCCTTTGTCGTCTTGAGTTAATGCATATTCAAACTCTGCGTCATTGTCAAAATTACCTACTATGCAATAAAAGACAAAATCTATGGCTATTCCAACAGTAATTTCATGGTCTAAAAACCATTCATAACGACATTTTATTAAAGAAGGAAGAAAATAAGAAAATCCCTTGGGCGTCGCAAAAAATAAATAGTCTCCACAATCATACCAAAATTTACAATCGATCTCTGTCCAAGTGAGTCCCAATAAAGATCGAGCATAATCATGCATTTCTTCTTCAGAATCAACATAATTAATAAGTAGATCATGCGGATTATTGCTGGGAAAGGGTGGAGAAGAAATAGGAAATAAATCGTATAATTCTTCAATCTTTTCTTTATAAAAATTTGCTTGCATATTTACAATTAAATTAATTTATTTAGTATTAGCAATACATTCATCATACTTATTTTTGCAATTCTGTGCTCCTTCATTCCAACCTTTACTTTGTTCCTGATGTCCTTTGTCACCTCCTTGATGACATTCGTCATCATAAGCTTTACGAGCCTCGGCAAACCTTTTCATTTTTTCGTATCGATCATTAAAAGCATTACACTCGCTTTGAGTAGGACATTCAGGAATTATCATATCCCTACAGGAACTACCTCTAGCCTCTTTTTTTGCCTCGGATTTTTCGCGATATAATTCTGCACATCTTTTATTCCTTTTACTTCTTTCAGCAGCGATTGCTGTTCCTGCTGCTCTGGCTGCTGCCTTTGCCGCAGCTTCTGCCGCTTGCCGTGCAGCCAATGCGGCCCCCGCCTCTGTTTGCAGTGACGACCAAGCTGTCCCTAATAAATCTATTTCAATATTCAAACTATTCCCTACGAACGCATAAAGATTCCATCCTGCCTGTTCAGCGATGGGATCGCGGTTGATCCACCTTCCGTCTGCGGGATTGTAATAGCGGTAATTGTAATAGACCAGGGCGAGTTCTTCGTCGTGCATCTCGCCGGACCACTGGACGGGCTGGACGAGGCTGCCCGTACCGGTCACGGCCCCATAGGGCGAGTAATCGTAAGCCGCTGCGATCGTTCCCTGTGCGTCGAAGACCT
>ENA-ORUU01000481-ORUU01000481.1-human-gut-metagenome-genome-assembly--contig:-NODE-481-length-30968-cov-16.2324_pt1 | contig 30968 bp, 23 predicted proteins | sample MGYA00242085_ERZ509221 | MGnify/ENA primary metagenome ERZ509221 (study PRJEB26280, sample SAMEA2338809) | human gut metagenome | biome: human gut; feature: human-associated habitat; material: faeces... | reverse complement strand
AACCTAATTTGTTCGTTTTTTCACTGTTATTATCCGCATCGAAACGAAGGCCTTTCTCTACTTCCGAGGTTACCGCATAGAGCTGGCTGCCGTTGATAGCGTCGGTAGAGGCAGCGGAAATACGGCCAGCCGCTACATTGGTGATCGTCCGCTCACTGCCTGCCTTGCCTACACTGACTGTAGAAGCCGGATTAGTCCCTGCAAAATTATGTGCTGTTCCATTGATCGTTGCGGAGGGTGTCGCCACAGCTGCCGCCGTTTCCGAACCGGCACCGAGGGCTATGGCATTTTCATTGGCCGCTTTTGCACCTGTACCGATAGCCACAGAATTAGTACCTGTCGATTTGACTGTTTCACCGACTGCAATGGAAGATGCCCCGCTGGCCTCACTGTCCCAGCCTATAGCAGCAGCATTAACACCGCTGGCGTTAGAGTTTGCCCCCAATGCACGGGCACCCGCAGCCAGGGCTTTTGCACCGTTACCGATGGCTACGCCCCAATCCCCTCTGGATTGAGAACCGTTCCCCATGGCAATGGCACCGCCATTAGCAGCTTTCGCATTATTCCCGAAAGCCATGGAGGAACCGCCCCAGGCCCTGGCATTGGAACCGAAGGCCTGGTCATTATCGTTGCCTACAACATTTCCAGCCTCATCTATACCTGCCCGTGCTTCATTACCAAGTGCAAAACCGTTAGTAGAACGAACCCAGGTATTATTCCCGATCGCGACCGTATTATTCCCGTCCGTATGCGCATTACGGCCGATAGCCACTGCCTGCGCACCTTGGCCGACAGTACCGGTACCGAGAGCAATCGTATTGATATCTTTGGTTGTCGCATCATGCCCGATTGCGATCCCTCCGCTCTTATCGGTAATCCCCGGTGTTGCCGTGGCAGGGTTTACTGTAACATTCGCACCATGTCCGATGGCAATCCCGTTTTGGCTCGATTCTGGATCCGGATCTCCCTTGCCGACAGACGCCTCATTACCGATAGCCACACTGTGTGATGACAATGCCTTCGACAGAATACCGTAAGCGGAGCTGTTCACCGCCGCCGCCTGCGCCTGGTCACCAACAGCAAGAGAATGTAAAGCTGTCGATTTAGACAGGGAGCCTATGGCGGTCGCCCCCTGCCCGGTAGCTTCCGCCTGATCGCCCATGGCTATGGCATAGGTATTTTTCGCCTTGGATCGGCTGCCAAGAGCGATAGTATATTCCTCCGTTGTCTTGGCACCATCCCCAACAGCAATGCTGTTCGCTTTATCCGTTGTAGCACCGATCCCGCCCTGAAACGAGGCTTCCGCCATACCCGGCAGCAGGCATCCTGTGACGGCAAGGGCGCACAGGAACGCGCGGACGGGCATGCTGTTCTTTTCAGAAGCTGTTCCCCCGTTTTTCCCGCAACGGCCGGCGATTTCCGAAACCACCACATAGCAGTGTTTCACCCGGCTCCAGATGACTTTGTAAATCTGATTCATAACTTTCCTCCTTCAAACTAAAAATATCCGCTCTCTATAAAGATAAACAATTCATATTTCTTCCATCACATTATACATTTATAAAATGATTTTATAAAGTGATTTATTATAATAATTAATAACCGGACACGCATTATTGAAATATCTCATCAGAGATTTGCTATACTCCGATCCTCTTTTGCTGCCTGCTCGATCCATCTGCTTTCCTTCGCATATACTCGACCGAGATATCCGTCATAATGGAACCCTTTGGGGAAATATGCAAAGAGCGGATCATCCATATGCTCACGGTTCTCACATTGCCATGAATAATGAGAAACAAAATACCCTTTTCAGAAAGACAACTTCATTCCTTATACCGGCAGTATTGCCGTTCAGAAGCAGGACAAAGCCGATTTTGATTTAAAATATGAGCATCCCGCTTTCTATAATGGGTAAAAGACCCTCTCCTGAAAGCATATGCTTATAGAAGAAAGTCTTTTATCTTCTTCCTGATTTAGAAAGATGGTCTTACCCAATCAGGATCCAACGCTATTTACGAACTGAACTGTCAGCACTGACGGGATGGAAATAATTCCCAAAACGGTTACCCGCTGTCCCATAGGAACAACTGCACCATTGAGATTAATAAGAATTTTATTCCCCCGGGCAGTACGGAAATTCATAAGCCCGCCGCCGGCGCTGGACAGAATACTGCCCACAGTGCAGATCCTTGTTCCTACAGGAAGCCCGGACAAATTCCATGCCACCTGATAGGCACCCAGATCCTCTAATTTCAAATCTCCCGGATTGACCTGATACCAGTTGTCAAGATCGCTTTTTACCGGTCCCATGAAATACCCTGCGTCCCGAGATGTCCGCGGTGCCATCGGCCCCTGTGACGGCTGCGGATTCCCAATATCTTTTCTGTAGCTGACCGCACGCTGATTAGGAGCCCGCTCCTGATAAGACACGTTCCGGATAATAAGTACAGGCTGCCCGGCCTGATTATAAGCCACATACCCTGTCGCCTGAAAAGGCGTATAACTCATTATCTTTCCCGCATGCTCCATCATGGCAGGGATTTCCTGTCCATCGGCAGTAACAAAACGATATACATTGTCCGCATAAGCTCCTTCAAACTGGCCGGCTACGGTGATATTATCCGCTGCCGCAGCCATCGTGCCCGGCAGCAGCAATATCAATATCATTCCTATCACAGCAAACCATGATTTCTTCATCTGAAAGCCTCTTGCTCCGATTAACCGCGGCCTTTGATGACGCGTACACGCTGGATATCAGGTGTACCATCCTTATGCTTGCTGATAGTATCTACTCTGATGCGTTCCAGTTCCGGTTCGAATTCTTTCAGTGCTCTGGCCATCCGGTCATCGGCAGCCGCACCATTCTGCATAGCCCTGTAGATCAACGCGGCCATTTCATACCTGGTCATCATGCGGTCTCCACCGAACTGTCCGTCCGGGTAGCCCACGATGACACCGTTTCCTGCCAGAGTCGCCACATAGTCATAGGCCCAATGATTTTCAGGCACATCGGGGAAGAGCTGCATCTTGTCCATATCCATGGAATCCAGTGGTCTTCCGTCCGCAACCTTCAGCAGCGCCCCCTTCACATTTTCCAGTTCAGAACGGAGATCCTTGATTTCCTTTGCCATCGCTACTTTGGAAGTGGACACATGGTTGCCCTGTCCCAGCTTCACGGACAGACCTGCATTCACCATATTTTCTCCGCCGCCTATAGAACCGCCTACACTGATCATCGTATCTTCATTCGGACGATAGAAGGCACCAAGCGCCATAGAATGGGCATCCTTATAGTTGCCGTATCCCACAGTGAAGTCCCACTTGTCATCGGGGTCGAAGTCCAGCGGATGAAGCGCTGCCAATGCCGCTGCGCCTGCGCCGACTCTGTTGATACGGTTATCAACTTTGTTGATAGCGCCGCCGATCTGCTTCAACTGGCTGACATTGACAGCATCCGTATCTGCCTTGCCTGCCGCCACATTGGTGATCCGTTTGCCGCCTGCATCAACGCCGGTCTGTGTAATGCTCGGACCGTTCTTAATCGTCAGGCCGCTATTGCTCATCACCGTATTTCCTGTAGTCACCGTCTTGAAGGTCGGCGTATCGACTACAGCCACTTTGTACTCCGTGCCGCCATTTGCGTTCGTTCCCGTAGTTACGGAAATATTGCTGCCTGCCGTTACGGAAGAATGCTTGCCTGCCTGGCCGGAAACAACCTTCAGCTGGTCTTCCGTCGCTGCCTGTCCACTGGTAATATTGTTCGGATCCCAAGTCTTATTGGTCAGGTTATTCACTGTTCCGGCCGTACCGTTGACAGTCACCTGTCCGGCCTTGATCGTGCCTTCCGTTCCCTTAATACTGATCTGTTTGGAAGGATCGGTTCCCAGTGTAATATCATCATTCAGATTGACATGGTACGTTTTGGATCCGTCGGAATTTGTTTCAGAAGTTACCGTTGTATTCTTGCCGTCTGCTACTTTTGTGGTGGCACCGGCTGCTGCTTTTTTCAGCTGGCTGACATTCACGGCATCGGTATCCGCTGTACCTTCCGCTACGTTGGTAATCTTCTTACCGCCTGCATCAATTCCCGTCTTGGTGACGCTCGGACCGTCCTTAATCTTTAGCCCGTCCTTGTCGACTGTCACTGCTGTATTTCCGGAACCATCCTGAACGGTAATTCCATTGGTATCCATTCTCGTCTGGCCTGTAGTGACACTATTCAGTAAAATATCATCCTTAAGCGCCACTCTGACTCTGCCGCCTTCGACTCTGGTAGAAATATTCTTACCGTCACCTACAACGTCCACAGTTTCGCCAAGCTTTTTCTTTACTTCATTTCCGTCTTCCGCTTTTACGCCGAAGCCCTTGTTGATGATATCCGAGCCCTGATTTTTCAGCTGGCTGAAGTTCACGGCATCCGTATCCGCTGTACCTTCCGCTACATTGATAATCTTATTTCCGCCGTTATTCAGCCCATCTGCAGTAAGAGAAACCGTTCCAGTCGGGGTACGTGACATTTTCTTGACATAGAATCCGGTCGTATCCATCACCACATTGCCGGCTGTTACACTGTTCAGCTTCACATCTTTGGCCAGACGAACTTTCAGGTTGTTGCTGCCGTCAGATACGACGCCGATGTTGTCATCTGTCGTCAGTTTGCTTTCATCTGTAATGCCGCCGACTACATTCACCTGTTCGTTCAGTTTCTTCTTGATGACCGCCCCTGTATCACCGCCGTACTTCATGCCGTCGTCTAAGGTAGCAATATCATGCTGCTTGCCGTTCTTTTCTTCGATGATGAGACGGGTGATATTGGTACCGTCAACGCCCGGCTTTCCGTCGCCGCCTTTAATGGTCACTCCGTCTCTGCCGTCTTTGCCGTTGATTCCGACACTGTCCGCTTTCAGGTTCTTGTCCAGGCCGACAATCATTTCACCGTTACCGTTCACCATGGTCTTGATATTGGAGGCATCATACTCCGTATCAGCCTTTGTTCCGGTTCCTTTGATGGTCATGGTGCTGTTCAGTTTCTTTACTGCCAGTCCGGTATTTCCGGCAAATTTCATGCCGTCATCCATCGTTGCTACCTGATGGTCGCCTTTTTCATCCACATAGTAGAGACGTGTCATTTCAGTAGCCGACAGGTTCTTAGCCGGATCCAGGCTTGCAGGTCCTGCGTTGACGCCTATATCCGCATGGGTAGATTTCCCGTCTTTCCCGGCAGGTCCGGTCAGGCCAATCTGCCCTTCTGTCCCGTTGGCTCCGTCTTTCGCCTTGAGAGTAACTCCGTCTTTGCCATCTTTACCCTTGATGCTGATTCCGTCTTTGCCATGGATCACTACGGAAGAACCGTCTTTGCCGTTGACTCCGATGGAACCGTCTTTGCCGTCAGCGCCTTTCTTCCCGAGCACCAGATCGTCATTTACATTGACTTTGTACGGATTGGCAACAGTGCCTTCGCCTTCGACGGTGGTATTCTTACCATCTTTCAGAATCGTCTTTCCTGCCGCCACAGCATCTTTCAGCTGGCCAAAGTTGACTGCGTCACTGTTCACCGTGCCGTTAGCCACGTTGGTGATCTTCTGGCCGTTTGCGTTGAGACCGTCTTTGTTGACATAGGTCTTTCCGTTAATGGTCAGGCTGCCGTCCGGTCCCAGGTTGATATTTTTCGCCAGACGAACTTTCAGGTTGTTGCTGCCGTCAGATACGACGCCGATATTGTCATCTGTCGTTAGTTTGCTTTCATCTGAAATGCCGCCGACTACATTCACCTGTTCGTTCAGTTTCTTCTTGATGACTGCTCCCGTATCACCGCCGTACTTCATGCCGTCATTCAGGGTAGCCACTTCTTCATTGGTGCCGTCCGGTTTCTCGTATACGATACGGGTTGTTGTTGTACCCGGCGCACCGTCCACCCCGGGCTTGCCGTCACGGGTAACGGAAATATTTGTCGTTACGCCGTCTTTACCATTAATACCGATTTTGCCATCTTTGCCGTCTTTACCCGTAGCAACAATTGTTTCGGTTTTCAGGTTCTTATCCAGACCAACAATCATTTCACCGTTACTGTTTACCATGGTCTTGATGTTGGAGGCATCATACTCCGTATCAGCCTTCACACCGGTTCCTTTGATGGTCATGGTCTCATTCAGTTTTTTAGCTACAATGCCGGTATTTCCTGCGAACTTGAGCCCGTCATCCAGTGTGGCAACGTCATGCTGCTTTCCATCTTTTTCTTCGATGATGAGACGGGTGATATTGGTTCCGTCAATGCCCGGCTTTCCGTCGCCGCCCTTGATGGTGAGTCCGTTAGCGCCGTCCTTACCGTTCAGACCAATGGAGCCGTCTTTGCCGTTGATCACTACAGCAGAACCGTCTTTGCCGTTGACTCCGATGGAGCCGTCTTTGCCGTCGGTGCCTTTCTTCCCGAGCACCAGATCGTCATTTACATTGACTTTATACGGATTGGCAACGGTGCCTTCGCCTTCGACGGTGGTATTCTTACCGTCTTTCAGGATCGTCTTTCCTGCCGCGACAGCATCTTTCAGCTGGCCGAAGTTGACTGCGTCACTGTTTACTGTGCCGTCAGCCACGTTGGTAATCTTCTGGTTGTTCGCATTGAGACCGTTATTCGTCACATAGGTCTTTCCATCTACAGTCAGACCGTTATTATTGATTACCGTGCCGCCTGTTGTGACACTGTCCACTTTCACATCTTTGGCCAGTTTTACATTCAGCGCGCCGTTTCCAGATACGACACCGATATTCCCGTCTGACAGTTTTGACGCGTCAGCGCCGCCTTTGATATCCAGCTGCTCGCCCAGTTTCTTATTGATAACTGTTGCGTCATCACCCTTAAAGTTCAGCCCTTTGCCAATCGTCGTGTTGATATTTGTGATATCGGTCTTATTTGTCTTTACTCCGTCACTGACTGTTTTCAGCTGGTCTTCTGTCGCTGCCTGTCCGTGTACGACTGTCGGGTTGTCAATATCCCATGTACGGTTGGTCAGTTCGTTCACTGTACCGGCGCCTGTCACTTTGACTGTGCCTGCCTGGATATCTCCTGTCGTTCCATCGATGGTGACCTTGCTGCCCGCCGTAATCTTTCCGCTGGTTCCATCTACAATGATTTTCTTGTCGGCTGCTGAACCGAGGGTTACTTTGTCGCCCAGTCCGACGGTATATTCTTTACCGCCAGCTGCATTGGTTCCTTCCGTAACGGTTACATTGGCGTCTTTCGCTTTGACGGTCGTTGCTTTTGCCGTACCGCCGATGGCCGCGTTCAGCTGACCCAAGTTGACTGCATCACTGTTTGCCGTGCCGTCAGCCACGTTGGTAATCTTCTGGTTGTTCGCATTGAGACCGTCTTTGTTGACATAGGTCTTTCCGTTGATGGTCAGGCTGCCGTCAGCACCCAGGTTGACATCTTTCTTCAGCTTCACATTGAGCTTTGCTCCATCGGATACGACACCGATATTTCCATCTGTCAGGTCTGCCGAGGCGCCACCCTTGATTTCCAGCTTGTCTCCCAGCTTTTTATTAATATCTGCGCCGGAGTCTCCGCCGAAGTTCAGACCTTTGGCAATGGTATTGTTAATGTTTGTAATATTTGTTGTATTAATATTCTGCTGCGCTTTGGATGCGATATCTGTCAAGGTAACCTGTTTCTTATCGCCTTTTTCGTTCGCTACGGTCAGCACCATATTTCCGTTGCTGTCCGCTTTATACTTGCCTTGGCTTCCTGCTTCCGGATTTGCTACCAGATGGTAATCTTCTTTTGCCACCTCGGTGAATATTTTGCTCAGGTCTACATTGACTTTGCCCGTATCATTCCGTTCCAGTGTCAGGGTCTTGCCATCATTGGAAACGCTGCCGCTTGTGACATAGTTGTTTTTGAGTCCCGTTATATTGGCGGTGAGACCATTCGTACCGGTCAATGCAGCCGTGCCGTCGCCGTTTGTCTGGTAAGTTGCGGTACCGCCTGTCACATACTTGTCTTTCGCCGTCACAATACGGTTGATATCGCCGATATTGGCCGCATTCGTCGTTACATTGCCGCCGCTGGCTACATTGGTGATCTGCTTGTTCCCCGCGTTGATGCCGGTGTTGTTAATCTTTACGTCACCTACGGTCACACTGTTGAAGGTCGGATCTTTGCTTACGGATACAGTCAGCTTCCTTGCGGCCGGATCGTATTCCACACCTGCATTGTCTTTCGCCGCGAACTCAAGAGTTTCTCCCGCCTTGATCGCGCCCTCATTGGTTCCTGCCTTTACCTTGAAGCCCGCTTTCAGTTTTTCCACGTCCGACGCGCTGGCAATATTATTGATTGTGACCGTGCTTGCCGGTGTCGTCGGATGCGCCTTGTCTTCCACTTTCAGATCCACTTTGCCGTTGGCCACGGAATAGTTCCCATCAGCCGCGTCAGGATTTTTGACCAGGCGGAAATCTGTCTTCGCCGCAGTCGTGGTGGAAATCGCATCAGACACTTTCTTCAGCTGGTCTTCTGTCGCCGCTCTGCCGTTCACGACCACCGGATTCTGCACGTCCCAGTCCCTGTTGTCCAGACCGGTTACATAGCTCTTGTGGTCTGCCGAATCGACACCCATTCTGGCGGTTCCTGCCGTCACACTGTTCAGGCCGGTCACATCTTTCGCCAGTTTTACATTCAGCGCGCCGTTTCCGGATACGACACCGATATTCCCATCTGTCAGTTTTGATGCATCAGCGCCGCCTTTGATATCCAGCTGCTCGCCCAGTTTCTTATTGATAACTGTTGCGTCATCACCCTTAAAGTTCAGCCCTTTGGCAATGGTATTGTTAATGTTTGTAATATTTGTTGTATTCGTATTCTGCTGCGCTTTGGATGCGATATCTGTCAAGGTAACCTGTTTCTTATCGCCTTTTTCGTTCGCTACGGTCAGCACCATATTTCCGTTGCTGTCCGCTTTATACTTGCCTTGGCTTCCTGCTTCCGGATTTGCTACCAGATGGTAATCTTCTTTTGCCACCTCGGTGAATATTTTGCTCAGGTCTACATTGACTTTGCCCGTATCATTCCGTTCCAGTGTCAGGGTCTTGCCATCATTGGAAACGCTGCCGCTTGTGACATAGTTGTTTTTGAGTCCCGTTATCTTGGCGGTCAGGCCGTTCGTACCGGTCAACGCAGCCATGCCGTCGCCGTTTGTCTGGTAAGTTGCGGTGCCGCCTGTCACATACTTGTCTTTCGCCGTCACAATACGGTTGATGTCGCCGATATTGGCCGCATTCGTCGTTACATTGCCGCCGCTGGCCACGTTCGTGATCTGCTTATTTCCCGCGTTGATGCCGTCTTTATTGATATAGGTATTTCCGTTGATGATCAGGCTGCCGTTCGGACCGAGATCCACATCTTTTTTCAAGTTGTATTTTACGGTCGTTACCTTTCCGGACGCATCTTTTGTCACAGAAGCGGTTGTATTTATTCCATCGGCAAAGTTGACTTTACTGCCATTCTTCACCGCATTCACATCACTGCCATTCCCCTGTACTGTCCAGGAAGCATTGGATGTTACCGCTTTCAGCTGAGCCACATTGACAGCATCGGAATCATTCGTGCCGGCCGCCACATTGATGATCTGGCGTTTTACCGTATCTGATCCGACACTGACGGCGCCTGTCGTTCCTTTTGTCGCCTTAATGGCATTTACCTGTGCCGTGTCGGCACCGGAAGGGTGTAAGCATTGGATGTCTGCTGACGGTTGGAAACGCTGTCAGCGCCGAGTGCCACGCCGCCATCTACTTGGGAATTGGCATTAACACCCATGGCAATGGATTTTTTCCCCTTGCTGCGTGCCAAAGGCCCGATTGCCGTGCTGGCATCGCCTTCCGCCAAAGCATTGAGACCCATAGCCATGGAAGCGTCACCGGCGGCCTGGCTCATCGCGCCAAGCGCTACAGATGCGGTACCGATGGAAGCAGTCTTGACATAGTAAGATTTATCTCCCAAAGCAGCCGAACCAAGCGTCGCATCATTGGGCGCCTTATTATTCAGATTTTCATTATTCGCCAATCCCGGCAGAAGAGTTTCCAGCTTTTCACGATCCAGCTCGATATCATCCGTACCGATTGCCACGGAAGAGTTTCCGATCGCCCTTGTGTCCGCGCCAACAGCCACCGCCTGCGATCCGTAAGCCTTTGCCACGCTGCCGATAGCCACGCTCTGTCCGTCAGGTTTTTCCACCGCGCCTGTAGTATGATCCACATTTTTGACCCTTATATTCGTCTCCGCGCCGGAACCGATTGCCACATCACCCCGGGTGCCGTAAGTATTGCTGTTGCTGCCGATTGCAACCTGTCCGGAACCAGGCCGCTGGTGGTATTTGGAAGCTACGGTTGTTGCCCTGTAACCGACAGCAATGTCTTCATCAGACTGTACGCTGGATTCCGTACCGATGGCAACCGCGTTATTGACTGCCCGTGTCGATGTCAGCTTGGTAATCCGTTTCGCGCTGCCGGTCAGGGTAACAGAATCTGAATTCCGCGTTTGCTTCAAATCACCGGCTTTGGCGGAAGTACCGAGTGCGATGGAATTATTACCGCTTGCCTTAGCATCATCACCAATAGCCATGACGCCTTTTTTATCCAGCTTCTCATCATCTCCGGTGACAAGCGGATTTGTGCTTGTCGCATTTTCCAAGGTCAACGCGCTGGCTTCACGACCGATGGACAGAGAACCGGCACCTTCCGCATGGGCATTGTTTCCGATAGCCGTAGTTCTCACATCATTAGCCGTTGCCGCATTCCCGATAGCGACAGAAGACGGTCCGTTGCCGAAGCTGTCATTCCCAACAGAAACAGAAGAGCCCCCGCTGGCTTTGGCCGAATTACCCACTGCTACACCGTTATTGGATTCAATAGACGGTATACGGGGATCCTTATTGTCTGCCGTTCCCGATTCCGCATTATTGCCGATAGCCACACCGTCTTTCGCGTATCCTTTGGCACCTGCGCCTGCCGCAATACTGTTGTTGCCTTTCGCATTTGCCTGGTGTCCGATAGAAATGCTCTGTTCACCCGACGAAACGGATCTCAAACCTACCGCAATCGTCTGCTTATTCTTCGATTCCGCCTGATCTCCAAGCGCTACCCCGTGTTCTCCCTCGACTACGGAACTGGAGCCAATCGCCACACCGCCGATCGCATTGGCCCCTGCTTTTGCCTGATGTCCCATAGCCATGGCATAGTTTGCCAATGTTTGTACTTTATACCCGAAAGCCAGCGCATAAACACCGTCCGCTTCTGCCTCTGTACCCTGGGCAACCGCATGAGGCTTCTTGGCTTTTGCACCATACCCGTAGGCAATACTGGAATCACCGGAAGCTGTCGCGCCGGTTCCTGCATGGATCAGTCCCGCCGGCGGCGCCGCATCCGCATCAGCAGGAAGCATACAGCCCGCAATCACCATGGCGCACAAAAGCGCGCGAAGCGGACGGATCCCCGTCACAGAGGCTTTATTATCTCTGCCGACCCTCTTCGTGATTTCCGAAACGACTATGTAGCAATTCTTCACCCTGCTCCATATGACCTTGTGTACTTGATTCATAACTTTAATCCCATCCTTTCTCTATTTCAAAAAATATTTTCCCCGGTGTATAAAAGCTTTGACCGCTTTTATCATTTACCCCTGTTGTCTTTACGCTATTTCCGGTTGGGGAAACCGTCTGCGCATGATGCTTCTTTGAAGCCTCCACAGCAGGCTTCCCTTTATCATCCGTTATGTTTCGTGTATTCAGGAATTCATAATCCTGCAGTAAACACGAAAATCATTCTACCCTATGCCTTAAGTTTTTTCAACCATAAATTTTGCAAATATAAAATATCCAGTATTCATGCTGTTTTCCTGCTATTTATAAATTGACCCAAAGACGGTTTATCTTTATTTTTCTCCAAGATCCAGCCATCTGCGGAGTCCTCCATCTTACAGACACCGCTTTATGCCTACCTCTGAAAAACAACTTCGTCAAATCCTGCATTCCTGTAAAAATACGGGAAACTCCACTCGGGCAGGATATTTCCCTAAAAGTCCGTAACCTTCTTCATGACCGCCTCCATTTTCCATCATGCCTCTTCACGCCGGTACCGCTCCGGATCGAAATTTCTCTCCTCGAATCCCTCTTCACGCCGGCTTTTCATGCATACAAAAAACGCCCTCGAAAAAGCCGCCTAAGCAGCCACACAGAGCGCTCTTAAATTCCTGTGTATGTTCCGGACACAGATGTCACATCTACTTCGTGACTTGCCCCGGATATCCCAATAAAACATATCCATTATTAAAACTCCCCCATCATCCCTGCCCCAGTCACTTCAGGGATATCTGCCGTTTTCTGCCATTACTCCGATTACAAAAAGCGGTTCTGCCGGCAAAAACAATCTCACCATCATACTCCCGTGGATGATAAGTATTCTTTCCATGCCGCAGCAGGATTGTATATCAGACTCAACTCTCCCCCATCCGGATCAAAAACGAATAGTATGATTCCGATATATAATCGTTTCGATTATACGACACCCCACCACAAAATGCACATATCAATTCCGCATAGTTGTATTACTTTTTATAATCAATATATTCCCGTTTTCTAATTTTATTGCAATGCGCACATTCCATCAGGTCTTGGTAAGTCATGCTGCCTACACAATCAAAACCCCCTTCATTATTTGACTGCATTTTCTCATTAATTTTCATACTAAGATTTACAGCATCACCAGCTACGGCATCAGTGATGAGCACGATTTCATACGCCACAAGCTTCTCTGAAATCGGTTCACTTCCCTCCTTATAGATAAGAGGGCTTGCTCATTTTCCATTCTATTCTTTTGAGTCATTCCTACAAGTAAGTATCTTCCGTCCGGCTTCGCCGGCCACCTCCTTATAAATAAGGAGGCTCGCTCAATCCCTATTCTTACCGGCAGACCCCTTTTTCTAAATGTCAATTCATTTTAAATGCACTATAAAGAAAATGGAATACAACAAAGAGTCTTTCTTGCCAATTCAGCGCCACCTTATAACTATGAGTCCGGCGGACCACGTCAGTGCGATTGAGGATACTCGCTTGTCATAATGATTTAAATCGTAAAAGAATAGTTAGCTTGTAGCTGACAGCTCACAGTTCACAGCTGATAGCTTTTATCTTCTTACCGCTTTCCACTCCACGGTCATAGATTCTTCGCTGGCGCTTTGAATGACGCCTTTCGTTCTCCGTCATTATGACGCTTTCCGTTCCCCATTATTAGTGACGTGCTTTCCCCAAATCGTCATTCTGAAGGGTGGCAAGAATGCCTTGTGGGAAAGACGAGAAACGGGACAGTGACATAGAGTGAAGAATCTATTACCCTGATGACGTCTTACCGTCTTCCTCACTACGGCAGCAGATCCTTCACATTCGTTCAGGATGACGTTTTATGGTCTTCTTCATCACGACAGCGAGCCTTCGTCATCGCTCCGGGTGATACCTGACCGTCCGCCGTCAGAAGGAGCTGCTGGCGCACGTAGTGCGATTGAGGATACTCGCTTGTCGTAATGATTTAAATCGTAAAAGAACTATTAGCTTATAGCTAATAGCCAACAGATGACAGCTAACAGCTAACAACTAATGGCTGACAGCTCACAGCTGATAGCTTTTATTTTCTTAACGTCCTTCATCATTCTGAACGGGGGGAGAAAAAGAATCTTCATTCTATTCTTTTGCGTCATTCCCCCAAGCCAGTATCCTCCGTCCGGCTCCGCCGGCCACCTCCTTATAAATAAGGAGGCTTACCCAATCCCTATTCTTCCCGTCAGAATCCCTTTCCTCAACACTGTAGCAGATCCTTCGCTGGCGCTTTGAATGACGCCTTACCGTATCTCGTCATTCTGAACGGGGGTAAGAATGCTGTATGAGAATGAGGAAAAAACACAACATGACACAGAGCGAAGAATCTATTACTCTGATGACACCTTACGGTTTTCCCCACCACGGTGACAGATCCTTCACATTCGTTCAGGATGACGTTTTATGGTCTTCTTCATCACGGCAGCGAGCCTTCGTCATCGCTCCGGGTGATACCTGACCGTCCGCCGTCAGAAGGAGCTGCTGGCGCACGTAGTGCGATTGAGGATACTCGCTGCTTGTCGTAATGATTTAAATCGTAAAAGAATAGTTAGCTTGCAGCTGACAGCTGACAGCTCACAGCTGATAGCTTTTATCTTCTTACCGTCTTCCCCCAACATAAAAACCGACCCATTATTTGTATGGATCGGTTCTTGTGTTGGGATCAAAGGGTTCCTGTCGTTTTGAGCCGTGTCAGCGCACGCTGGAGAGCGAGTTTAGCACGGTCGACATCAATCTCTTTGCTCTTGGACGCGAGCCTGTCTTCCGCACGTTTCTTCGCGGCTTGGGCACGGGCAATATCGATGGTGTCCGCCAGCTCCGCCAGGGGGGCTACGATATTTACCTGATTGTCCTTTATTTCCAGGAAACCGCCAAATACAGCCACCTTTTGTTCCTTTCCGCCTTTAACAATGCGCACAGGGCACATTTCAAGAGCGGCTGCCAGAGGCAGATGGTTTTTCATGACGGCAAATTCGCCGTCTGCTGCACGGGCCACCACCATTTCCACGCCGGTTTCTCGATAAATCGGTCCGTCGGGGCTGATGACTTCCACGTGCATGGGATTCGTAAGGGTATCAGCCATGGCTTATTCCCCTTTCTTCATCTTTTCAGCCTTTTCGATCGCTTCATCAATTGTGCCGACCATGTAGAACGCGCCTTCAGGCATATCATCGTGCTGGCCTGCAAGGATTTCCTTGAAGCCGCGGATGGTTTCCTTCAGGGATACGTATCTGCCGGGGGAGCCTGTAAACTGTTCGGCTACGAAGAAGGGCTGAGACAGGAATCTCTGTACCTTTCTTGCGCGGGCTACGATGACTTTGTCATCATCGGAAAGTTCTTCCATGCCCAGGATGGCGATGATATCCTGCAGTTCTTTGTAGCGCTGCAGAATAGCCTGTACGCCGCGGGCCACTTCGTAATGCTCTTCACCTAAAACATTCGGGTCAAGGATACGGCTGGTGGAGTCCAGCGGGTCTACTGCCGGATAGATGCCCAGTTCCGCGATGGAACGGCTCAGTACGGTGGTAGCGTCCAAGTGTGTAAATACGCCTGCCGGAGCCGGATCCGTCAAGTCATCGGCCGGTACGTATACGGCCTGGATGGATGTGATGGAACCGTCTTTGGTGGAAGTGATGCGTTCCTGCAGTTCGCCGATATCGGTAGCCAGTGTCGGCTGGTAGCCTACGGCGGACGGCATACGCCCGAGCAGCGCGGATACTTCGGAACCTGCCTGTACGAAACGGAAAATATTGTCTACGAAAAGCAGGACGTCCTGTCCCTGTTTGTCGCGGAAATATTCAGCCATGGTCAAACCGGTGAGAGCTACACGCATACGCGCTCCCGGAGGTTCGTTCATCTGGCCGTATACCAGCGCAACTTTGGAAAGAACGCCGGAGTCTTTCATTTCTCCCCAGAGATCGTTCCCTTCACGGGTACGTTCGCCGACGCCGCAGAATACGGAGCAGCCGGAGTGTTCTGTCGCCACGTTATGGATCAATTCCTGGATAAGAACGGTCTTACCTACACCCGCACCGCCGAAGAGCCCGATCTTACCGCCTTTTGCATACGGAGCGATGAGGTCGACGACTTTGATGCCGGTTTCAAAAATTTCGGTTGCCGGAGACTGGTCTTTAAAAGCCGGTGCCGGACGATGAATAGGCCAGTAGTCGGATGCCGGTACTTTTGTATCGTCATTGTCGACGGTCTGTCCGAGTACGTTGAAAATACGTCCCAGGCATCCGTCGCCGACCGGTGCCGCAATAGCACGGCCGGTATCTACTGCTTTCATTCCGCGTACCATGCCATCGGTGGAACTCATCGCAACGGTGCGGACTACGCCGTCACCTAAGTGCTGCATGGTTTCACAGATAACATCTACCGGAACAGTGCCTTCTTCATCTTTGACATGAATTGCGTTATAGATGGCAGGAAGTTCCTGATCGTCGGAAAAAGCGATGTCGACGACAGCGCCCATGACCTGTACGACCTTGCCTACCTGTCCCTGCTGTTCATTTGCCATGAAGAAGCATTCCTCCTTAATCAAATTAAGCCGATTTATTCAAGAGCTGCCGCACCGCCGACAATTTCGGAAATTTCATTGGTGACCTGTGCCTGACGCGCTTTGTTGTACGTAAGGTTGAGGTCGGCAATTCTTTCCGTCGCGTTGTCAGTGGCAGCGGACATGGCCGCCATACGGCTGCCCAGCTCGGACGCCGCGGATTGCAGCATCGCATTATAAACCTGTACTTGTATATATTCAGGAAGCAGTTTGGAAAGTACTGCCGCCGCATCGGGAAGGAAAATATAGGGATCTTCCTCGATACGGAGGAAATCCTGTCTTTCTTTTTCCCATTCGCTGGCAGCCGCTTTTGCTGCTTCTTCCGTTTTTCCCTCAGCCGGCGCTTCAATGGGGAGCAGCCGGTCTACCCGGACCTGCTGGCGGAGGGCGGTGATGAATTTGGTATAAATAATATAAACTTCATCGACTTCTTCTTTTGTGAAGTATTCCACCATCTCTTTGGAGAGATCGATGGAATCCTGAGCCGACGGCTTATCAGAAAAGCCGAAATGATAGGTATCGGGATCATACCCGCGGAATTTCAGATAATTCTTCGCCTGTTTCCCGCAGACATATAAAGCGTATGCAGAACGATCCTTTCCGGAGATTTCCTGCAGGGTACGCTTCATCACGTTGGAGTTATAAGCGCCGGCAAGGCCTTTGTCGCCGCAAATGACGAGATATCCGACCTTCTTTACTTCGCCTGTCCTGAAGAGCGGGCTTGTAAATCCGGGTGTCACCGAAGAAGCACGGCGCAGGAGCTCTCCGATCTTTTCCGCATAAGGACGGGAGCCGTTTGCCTTTTCCTCCGCTTTGCGCAGGCGGGCGGCGGCTACCATCTTCATGGCTTTCGTGATCTGCTGGATGTTGGTGACGGATTTTATGCGCCCTTTTATATCACGCGTACTTTCCAATCAGATCACCCCTCTACCGTTTCAGACTTTTCTTCTGTTTCGCTTTGTGCCTTGTAACGTTTCTTGAATTCATCAAGAGCTTCTCTGAGTTTCGCTTCATTTTCATCTGTCAGCTTCTTTTTATCCACGATATCAGCGCCGATTTCCGGATGGCTGCTGTGGAGGAAATTCAGAACCTGCTGTTCAAACCCGACAACCTGGTCTACGTCCACGTCATCAAGATACCCCTTGACGGCAGTGTAGATCGCCATAACCTGGTCTTCGACCGGATAGGGGGAATACTGCGGCTGCTTCAGAATTTCCGTAGTCCTCTGGCCGCGGTCGATCTGCGCTTTGGTGGCAGCGTCAAGATCAGAACCGAACTGGGCAAATGCTGCCAATTCACGGAACTGTGCCAGATCCAGACGCAGCGTGCCTGCGACCTGTTTCATGGCCTTAATCTGCGCGGAACCGCCTACACGGGATACGGACAGGCCGACATTGATGGCCGGACGGATCCCGGAATAAAAGAGTGCCGTTTCCAGATAAATCTGTCCGTCCGTGATGGAAATGACGTTTGTCGGAATGTACGCACCGACATCGCCTGCCAGTGTTTCAATGATCGGCAGCGCGGTGATGGAGCCGCCGCCCAGTGCATCGGACAGACGTGCCGCACGTTCCAGCAGACGGGAATGCAGATAGAATACGTCACCGGGGTAAGCTTCGCGTCCCGGCGGACGGCGCAGCAGAAGCGACATGGCGCGGTAAGCGACAGCATGTTTGGAGAGGTCGTCATAGATAATGAGGACATCTTTGCCCTGGTGCATGAAATGTTCCGCAATGGATACACCGGAGTATGGTGCAAGGTACTGCATCGGAGACCCTTCGGAAGCACCGGCATGTACGATGATGGAGTAATCCATAGCGCCGGCAGCTTTCAGACGTTCGTATACACGGACGACATTAGAGTTCTTCTGCCCGATGGAAACATAAATACAAATGACATCCTGTCCCTTCTGGTTCAGAATGGTATCAATAGCGATGGCGGTCTTGCCTGTACCGCGGTCGCCGATGATCAGCTCACGCTGTCCGCGGCCGATCGGGACCATGGAGTCGATACATTTCAGACCGGTCTGCAGCGGGACGTTTACCGGCTGTCTGTCGGCAATGCCCGGAGCTTTGATTTCAATGTCGCGATAAGCGTCAGTCTTGATTTCGCCTCTGCCGTCAATCGGCTGTCCCAGCGCATTGACCACGCGGCCGATGACCGCATTGCCTACGGGAACCTGCATCAGACGGCCCGTTCTCTTTACTACGTCGCCTTCCTTGATGGTTTCCGCATTTCCCAGAAGAACGGCACCTACATTGCTTTCTTCCAGGTTCATGGCCATGCCATAAACGCCGTTCGGCAGTTCCAGCAATTCACCGGCCATGCAGTTTTCAAGGCCATATACATGGGCGATACCGTCGCCGACTTCAAGAACCGTACCTACTTCATCGACATTGAGGTCTACTTTGTAATTTTCAATCTGTTTTTTAATGACAGATGTGATTTCATCTGAACTGATTTTCATATCCTGTAAGTCACCTCAATCTCTTTGCATCATTTGCGAGCGGAGCGCCGCAAGCTGGCGGGCTACGGATCCGTCAATCAGACGGTCTCCCATCCGGACCGTAAATCCGCCTATCAAAGATGCGTCTACTTTCTGTTTCATGATAATTTTGCTTCCCGTGATTTCCGCAAGTTTGGCTTTCAAAGCGTCCACCTGGGATTTGGTCAATGGAAACGCGGAAGTTACCACCGCTTCCTCCATGCCCATCCCATGATGCGCAAGATTGGCATAGACATCCGCCATGGCAGCAAAATCAGCGATGCGGCCTTTGTCGATAACAACATAGCAGAACTGTAAAACTATCGGCTGCACCTTATCTGCAAATAACTTATTTATAGTATCTTTCTTGACATCCTTAGCAAGCAGAGGATGGTTCAGAATCTCCCCGAGCTCTTTGCTTTTCCCTATGGTATCGGCAATGAGGCGGAGATCTTCTTCCGTTTGTTCCAGGCAGTGCTGCTCTGCGGCAATTTCATAGATGGCTCGTCCGTACTTCTTTGCAAGGATTACGTTCTTATCCATGATTACTTACCTGCCTGCCCGGCATCCAGTCTTGCGATGCTTTCCGCTATGAGCCGGTCATTTGTATCCGGCGTCATATTTTTGCTGATGATCTTCGATGCAATATCACAGGAAAGAGCGGCCACCTGCGTCTTCAGATCCTCCAGGGCATCCTTGCGTTCCCTTTCGATCTGTTTAGCAGCCTGGACTTTTTCCCTCTCAATAGCCGCATGGGCCTCATCGATCTGCGCCTGGGCCTGTACCTTGGCCTCTTTTACGGCCTTATCCACGATCCCCTGTGCGGCGACCTGGGCATTGGCAAGTTCCGCTTCCAGATCGGATTTGAGCTTGGCCGCCTCCGCGCTGGACCGGGCCGCGCTGTCCAGATCATTCCGGATCTTGTTCCTGCGGTCATCCATGACCTTCAGCATCGGCTTATAGCAGAAATGTGCCAAAACGGCAATGAGAATGATAAAGTTGAGGATTGAAATCAGCAGCGTACCATTTAATTCTACCAATGAAATCCCCTCCTTAGGCTAACAATGAATTGGAATTAGCCGAGGAAAGGATTGGCGAATACGAGGACGAGAGAAATAACGATAGCGATAATCGGAATAGATTCTACCAGGCCGATGCCGACAAGCATGGAAGTGAAGAGCTGCCCCTGAATTTCCGGCTGGCGGGTCATGCCGTCGATAGCGTGAGATGCTACTTTAGAATCGCTGAATGCAGCTGCAAATGCGGCAACTGCGGCAATCAGCGCAGATGCTATAAGGGAATACTGAACAACAATAGTCTGATCCATGGTAATGATTCCTCCTAAAAATGTAATGCCCCGGTTTTTCCGGATATAATGAGTACCGTTTCGCGGGCGGCGCCGGGCATTTTACGGAGTGCCGCTCCCATTCACCTGCACACCTTCACTTACTCCACGCTCTCCTTGAGATAAATGGAAGTGAGCGTAGTGAAAATGTACGCCTGGATCAATCCGACCACAAGGCTGAACACGACCCAGAGCAAAGGTACAAGCACAGGTGCCAACGCGTAGAGGATTTCCATCAGGATTTCCCCTGCCAGAATATTGCCGAATAGACGCATTGCCAGTGTCACCGGCCGGGAAAGTTCTTCTACAATATTGATGATCACGAACGGCGGCATGGGTTCAAAGAAATGTTTCAGCCATTTGCCGAATCCCCTGTTCCTGATATAAACGAAATGAATACATAATGTACCGGTCAGTGCCAGCCCCAGGGTCGTATTCACATCATTTGTCGGAGACGCCGTCAGATGGGCTGTCGGCAGAAGCCCGATCTCATTGGCCACAAAGATGAACATGAAAAGCGTCAGCAGGAAATAAACAACCTTTTTATAATGCGATCCCATATTTTTCTCAAACTGGGAGCATAGCGGCTCAATGATCATTTCCACCGCGTTCTGGATACCGCTTGGAACGAGCGAACGCCCCCGGCTCGCAGCAAAGACGATAATAAATACTATGAGAGCAGTAAGCCATTGTGTAAAAATCGTATCCAGATTGACCGACATTCCGAAAAGCTGTGCAACCATATGTGTACCTGTATGAAGATGCATAGTCTCACCCCCTCTCTGTTTTGGACGTCAGGAAAATATTATTATTCTTATTCCACACTATTGCCTTGCCCAGATAGTAGCAGGGAACAGTGACAATAAGCCCGCCAGGAAACCGAGAATGGAAAGCGGTGTCCACAAAACCACCGCCGCCGCCAGCCCCGCTTCCACAAAAAGCCGGGAGCCTGCAAGCGCGGCGCCCATCTGGCCTATGTAGGCCGCGTCCCGCTCTTCTTTCTCCCAGTGGATGTAACGCTGTTTCATGTACAAGAAAAAAAGAATATGAAATACGACGCCGGCGGCAAATCCTGCCGCCACAGTCCATTCCCACTTCAAAAACGCGGCGGCCGCGCCGACAGCGCCTATGGCTGCCAGACGGATGACCACTCTATCCGCAAAAGCAGGGAATACCGTATCATACTTCATTTCTTACTTTCCTATCATTTTTCTAATTATGGCCCACAATCCGGATATGGCGCCCAAAAGGGATAACCCGATAAGGCCGAAAGGATACGTCCCCAAGTATTCATCACACTTAAGTCCGCCCCAGATACCGAGGCCGATACAGGAAAGAAGGGTCATGCCCGCTCCGCCCGCTACAGCGATACTGCGCATCGGATTGAACTCTTTTTCTTTATCTCCCTGTTCCCCGGCATTCTTCATGGCCATCTCCGGCATGTGCATATCATGAAAAACTGCACGCAAAATACGTACAGCTCTACCCATACAAAGTTATTGTAACATATGCGGATTTACTTAGCTATAAATTTAGACGGTTTTTTATGAGAAATCCCCTCCGCATACAAAAGCGTCTCCACGATGCGCCCGGCGGATCTGCCGTCACCGTAAGGATTCACTGCTTCCGCCATCGCATGATATGCCGCCTCATCGGTCAGCAGCCGGTATGCCGTCTGATAAATCTTCTCTTCCCCAGTGCCTACCAGTTTTACCGTCCCCGCCGCTACCGCTTCGGGGCGCTCTGTCATATCGCGAAGGACAAGAACGGGTTTCCCCAGACTCGGCGCTTCCTCCTGTATGCCGCCTGAATCGGTCAGCACAAGGGCGGACCGCGCCATCAGATTCGTGAAAGGCTCATACTCCATCGGTTCCACAAGATGGATGCCCGCAGCACCGTCCAGCTCTTCCTCCACCGCTTCACGGACAAGAGGATTCCGATGGACAGGAAATACCACTTCCGTATCCGGTACGGTTTCCACCAGCCGGCGGAGCGCACGGTACACATGATGCATGGGCGCGCCTAAATTTTCACGGCGGTGGGTGGTCACAAGGATGACGCGCTTGTGTTCTTCAATCGCCTGTATTTCTTCATCTTCAAAAGTATAATCTTTCTTTACCGTTGAAAGGAGCGCATCAATGACGGTATTCCCCACGACAAAAATATTTTCATCCTTTTTATTTTCACGGAGCAGATTTTCCCGCGCTGTTTCCGTCGGGGCAAAATGAAGACTGGCCAGGACGCCCGTAAGCTGGCGGTTCGCCTCTTCAGGAAAAGGGGCCGCCAGATCTCCCGTGCGCAGCCCCGCTTCCACATGTCCGACTTTGATCTGCTTGTAAAAAGCGGCAAGCGACGCGGTAAACGTCGTCGTCGTATCCCCATGGACAAGGACATAATCCGGTTTTTCCTTTTCCAGTACTTCTTCCAGTCCGCGAAGGACGCGGGAAGTGATGTCATACAGGGACTGTCCGCTCCTCATGATATCCAGATCGTAATCGACGGGCAGCTTGAAAAGATCCACCACCTGATCGAGCATTTCCCGATGCTGCGCCGTGAGGCAGACCTTCGTTTCTATTTCGGGATGCGCCAGAAGCGACTGCACGACAGGAGCCATCTTTATCGCTTCAGGCCGCGTGCCGAAAACCGTCATGACTTTCACAGGACTACTCCTTTTCATAAAACAAACTGATAAAATGAAATATTTCTGTCAATTCTTTTTTTATTTCTCATCTTTTTCCGATGGCGGAAGAACGACCTCTCTCATGACGCCGAGTTTCTTCGCCCAGAAAATAAACATCCCGAGTGCGAGGAGGATCACCGCCACGCCGAGAAATGGATTCAGCCTCACCACAAGGAGCGCCGCTGCCGAGAAAAAAGCGGTCAGCGCGTACATGACCAGCACCACCTGTTTCTGCGACAATCCCGCCGCCAGAAGACGATGGTGGAGATGGTTCTTGTCCGGTGAAAAAATCGGCACCCCTGACTGCCTGCGCCGCACGATAGCAAGTACCGTATCGGTAATGGGCACGGCCAGCGCCACCAAAGGCACGATAAGGACTGCGGCAGCCGCCGTCTTCATAGATCCCATGACCGACACCGCGGCAATCACATACCCAAGGAACATGGATCCCGTATCGCCCATGAAAATTTTAGCCGGATTGAAATTATACTGCAGAAAGCCGAGACACGCGCCTGTCATGGCCACCATAGCGGCAGCCGATACCCACTGCCCCATCTGGAATGCGAGAAGGGCGATGGCAATAGACGCTATCGTGGCGATCCCTGCAGCAAGCCCGTCAAGGCCGTCAATAAGATTAACCGTATTGATAAATCCGATGATCCAGAAAATAGTAAGCGGTATGGAAATAAAGAGAGGAAATTCAATGATCCCCATATAGGGAAGATCGATCCAATCAATATTCACATCAAAGAATATCACAAGCACAGCGGCGGATAAGATCTGCCCGAGAAGTTTCACCTTGGCGGGAAGAGACACGATATCATCTGCAATCCCCACAAAAACAAGACAGGTCGCGCCGATCATAATCCCTGTCATTTCATAAGTAAAGCCCACCGTAAGAATGACGGATACCATAAACCCTGCGTATATGGCAAGCCCGCCCAAACGGGGGACCAGTCCGTGATGCACCTTCCGTGCGTCCGGCTTATCCACGGCGCCGATCTGCACCGCGAAATTCTTTACGGCCGGCGTGAGAATAAACGTCACGGCAAGCGCGGCAAGGAACGTGAACGCATAAGCGAACAACGAACCACCTCCCCTTTCTATGTATATGGTTATTTTAGCACAACTGATGAAATATTGTTGCCCACCTGCGGCCTCGAAATAAAGCGGAGCCCAAAAGAAGCGGGAACCGCAAAAGAAAGGCACACGAAACGGAGCACGGCATTTCCGGATCCCGCGCAACAAAAAACCTCACGGCTGTTTGATCGAAATCATTCCGCCATGAGGCTTTTTATTTTTACTGTTTCGCGCGAATCACGACGCAGCGATACGGCGCTTCTCCGTCGCTTTCTGTAGATACCGCGCCGTCATTCTGGAGCGCCAGGTGGATCATGCGGCGGTCGCCCGCCGACATCGGTTCAAGGCGGATTTCTTCCCCTGTACGCTTCACCTTATCCGCCAGGCGGTGCGCCAGCGATTCCAGCGTCTGTCTGCGGCGCTGCCGATAGTCCTCCACATCAAGAAGCACGAAGTAATGGTGGCGGAAATTTTTATTTGCCGCCAGATTTGTCAGGTACTGGAGTGCGTCCAGCGTCTGGCCGTGCTTTCCGATAAGGATGCCCAGACCCTCGCCGTGAAGGTTGAAAAGAATGCGTTCTTCATTCACCATCTTTTCAAGCTGCACTTCCATCTTCATTCCTTTGAAAACGCCCGTCAGGAAACGTTTCGCTTCTTCAGCGGCTTCTTCCTGCTCTTCCGCGGAAAACGGAGTTTCCTCACGGCCGCGTTTTTCCTTCTTCGCCGTAAGAACTTCTTCCGTATCGCCGCCCATGACGTTTTCCCCCGGCTCCTCCGCAGCAGAAACGGTTTCTTCCTCTCCGTCTGCAGCCCCGGCAGCAGCCAAAGTCATGTCCCCGGCAGTCTCCGTAACATCTTCCGTTTCCGATCCTGCCGCGCCGACCTCGACAACGGCATCTTTCTTGTTGAACAAACCGAAAAGTCCGCTTGATGGCTGTTCAATAACACGGATCACTGCTTCTGCGCGGGAAAGCCCCAGCTTCTTCAATCCTTCTTCCACTGCTTCGTCAACGGTTTTTGCGGTAATTCTGACAGTTTTCATAGTTATCCCTCCGCTTTCCCGGAACTATCCCCGGCCTCTGCCGTCTTTTCAGCAGAAGCCGTTTTTTCTTTTTCATCACCGGCCTTCGGTGCTTCATCGGCTGCCGGTTTCTTTGCTACCTTTTTAATAATTTTTCTGCGGATAATCTTTTTCCTCTTTGTCTTAGCCACAGCCTCTTCATCGGTATGAACAGTGACTACGCCTTTTTTTGAAGGCCCGTTTATCATTTCCTTTCCCTTTTCCCCGCGGAACATGATAAGCTGCTGGAAAAACTGGTAAATATTGCTCACCACCCAGTAAATCACCAAACCGCTCGGAAAATGAAGAGACATCCAGCCGATCATAAGAGGCATCATGAAAAGCATCGTCTTTTGGTTGCCCGGCGCGTCTTTCGGCGTCGTCTGCCAGGAAACAAGGAACGTGGACGCGGCGGAAAGAACAGGCAGGATGTACGTGCCGTCTTCCGCTGCCAGACTTTCAATCCAGAGGAAACCCGCATGGAGAGGGTCATAACTGAACCCCTGAATCGCATAGTACATCGCGATAAGGAAAGGCATCTGTATGAGCAGGGGCAGGCATCCCGCCATGGGGGACGCATTATGCTCTTTGTACAGACGCCCCATTTCCTGCCGCATCATGGCAGGGTCATTTCTGTACTTCTTCTGGATTTTCTGGATCTCCGGCTGTATTGCCTGCATCGCTTTCATGGAACGGATCTGTTTCACCGCGAGGGGAAGCAGCAGCGTCTTAATGAGTATCGTCAAAACGACGATAGCGATGACGTAATTGGGAAATCCGAGACCGGAAGTAAATTCATAACAAACCTGCAGGCCAATGCGCATCAGATCGGCAATCATGCCTACAATAGCCGAGAGGACAGGAATCTGGAACTCAGATCCGCCTCCGCCAAAGCCAAGATTCATAATTTCTCCTTATACGGCCTCTATTTCAGCCGCCTAAATGTTCCCGCTTTCTGAATTTCAAAAGCAGGATGAGACAAAAATGCAGAAACTCTGCAAAATTCATGGCGTGACAGGATAACAAAACGCGAAAGATGAAAAAAGCGGCGCCTTATCAAAAGCGCCGTACATTGCCTATCGGAAAAGCCTTATGGAACAGGGTCATAACCGCCCTTATGGAAAGGATGGCACTTCAAGATCCGCTTTAACGCGAGCCATCCGCCTTTCAGCGCGCCGTATTTCTCCACCGCTTCCAGCGCGTAAGTGCTGCAGGTGGGAGTGAAACGGCAGCATGGCGGTTTCAGGGGAGAAACATATTTCCTGTAAAATCGAATAAGAACGATCAGCACCGTCTTCATCATGCCCCCTCCAGCATGCCCGCTTTACGCCACAGCGCAAGCAAAGCCTTTTCCGCCTCGCTATACGTCGCTGTCGTCAGAAAAGCGGCGGCAAGCAATATGGCTTCATAATGGGAAGAAAGTTCATGACGATGGAGGCGATAAACCTCTTTCATCAGGCGCCTTGCCCGGTTGCGCGCCACGGCATTGCCGATGCGCTTCGTCGTCACAAACCCGATCCGGACAGGTTCCCGTTTCGTCCTGACCACGTACATAAGTCCCGCGCGATTGCTGAAACGCCGGCCGGACGAGTATATACGCCGATAATCCCTGTTTTGCCGGATACGGAAATCACGGTGAAGCGGATACTTCTTCTCCTGCTTCGATTCTGACTCAGGCACTTAATACCTTTCTGCCCTTGGCTCTTCTTCTTTTCAGAACAATACGGCCGGCTTTCGTCTTCATACGGGCGCGGAATCCGTGGGTATGTTTTCTCCAGTGGTTATTAGGCTGGAATGTCATTTTTGCCATCAGTGAACACCTCCTTACTGCGTCCTGTGTATTCACACACCATAACATGCTAATTATAGCTAAACGGCCATCAGATGTCAAACGAAAACACTTCACACACTCCGCTTTTCACGAAGAAATCAGTACCTCACTTTCCCCTCTTGATTCCTGATAAAGAAAAAAGGAAACGGTCTCCCGTCTCCCTTATTTTCCTTTCCGCATCACCTATTACAGTGCGGACCCCTGCAAGCTTCCCGGTCATCACCGCTTCTCTCCGGAACACCGCAGACTCCCCGCTCACCGTTTTCTCCGATGGGACAGAGCTGTACGTTTTCATCCTGCGGCGGATTATCTCCGCCATCATACGCGGCAAAACCGCCAACTACCCCGCCTGCAATCAGTGCCACGGCAAGTATTGTTTTCTTCCACATAAGAACACCTTCTTTCAAAGCTAAAGCTTATTCATATATTTATATATATCTATTATAACACACCCTGTATAGTGCCTTATTGACAGGGAACGGCAAAACGCCATCCGAAGCGAATGTGAAGGATCTGCTGCCGTGATGAGGGGGTGGTCAGGCGTCATCCTGAACGAACGTGAAGGATCTATTACCGTAATGGGGAAAAGCGGTAAGGCGTCATGAGAGTAATAGATTCTTCACGCTGTGTCACCATCCCGTTTCCCGTTTTTCTCACAAAGCATTCTTACCCCCGTTCTGAATGACGTTAAACAGACAAGCACAGCCGGGATTTTAACTGCTCCCGGGCCTGCCGATAAAGTGGCACCCATGGTAAGGCGTCATCCGAAGCAAATGTGAAGGATCTGTTGCCGTAGTGAGGAAGCCGGTAAAGTGTCATTCGGAGTAATAGATTCTTCACTCTGTGCCACTATCCCGTTTCCCATCTTTCCCTCAAGGCTTTCTTGACTCCGTTCAGAATGACAGCGGACGGCAAGGCGTCATCCTGAGCGGCAGCGAAGGATCTATACCTGTGGTGAGGAAGTCGGTAAGGCGTCATCCGAAGCGAATGTGAAGGATCTATGACCGTCCGCTTATCCCCCCACCCACATAAAAATACGGTACCCACCACATTTGACGGATACCGTACTTTCTGTTTCTTATACTATTTCCTTACACCTGTTTTGTTTACCATTCCGGGTTACGCTTCCGGTGAAATATGGGAACCATACACATCACGGTAGTCCCCCTTTTCTTTATTGCTTTCATTATTGACACGGACGCGTTCCACCTTATGCCGGTCATTATCCTTGCCGGAAATACGGTCGACACGGGTGCGATCCAGATCCTTTATCCGATTGATTTCAGGATCGAATTCACCGATGGCCTTTGCCATGTCGCTGTCAATGGGTGCGCCGTTCTGCAGGGCACGGTAAATAATGGCCGCAAATTCATAGCGGGTCATGGAACGGTCACCCTTGAACTCTCCATCCGGATACCCTTCCAAAAGACCTCTGTCTGCCAATGATTTCACATAAGAATATGCCCAGTGATCTTTAGGAACATCGGGGAAATTAACATCCTTCATTACCGATGCTCCCGACTGCATGGCTCCGCGCATGGCTTTAATCTCAGCACTCTGCGCCTTGACAATCGCTTTCAAGTCCTCCACTTCCTTGGCCAAAGCCACCCGTGATGTGGATACATGGTTGCCCTGTCCCAGCTTCACGCTGACTCCGGCATTCACCATGTTTTCTCCTCCCCCGAAGGAGCCTCCCACGCTGAACATGGTGTCTTCATTGGGACGGTAGAATGCGCCTACCGATACTGCATGGGCGTCTTTGTAGTTGCCGTAGCCGGCTGCCACATCCCACTTGTCATCCGGGTCGAAGTCCAGCGGGTGGAGGGCTGCCAATGCTGCCGCTCCTGCTCCTACTCTGTCCATCCGGTCTCCCAGTTCATTGACGGCTCCTCCTATGTTGTTGATTGTCTGGTTTGTTTTCCACAGCTGCCCCCCGTTGACGGCGTCAGTGCTGTTTGCGCTGATGTCTCCGGCTGCTACGTTGGTGATTTTCTTGTTCCCTGCGTTGATGCCGCTGTTGTCGATTTTCACGTCTCCTACGGTCAGGGTGTTGGTGGTCACACTGTTCAATCCTTTCAGGTCTTTGGCCATGCGGACTTTCAGGTTGTTATTGCCGTCGGATACGACACCAAGGTTATCCTCTGTCGTCAGTTTGGTTTCGTCTGTAATGCCGCCGACTACATTCACCTGTTCGTTCAGTTTCTTCTTGATGACTGCTCCTGTGTCACCGCCGTATTTCATGCCGTCATTTAGGGTAGCCACTTCTTCTTTGGTTCCGTCCGGTTTTTCGTATACGATACGGGTCGTGGTCGTCCCCGGCGCGCCGTCTACTCCGGGTTTGCCGTCACGGGTAACGGAGATGTTTGTTGTTACGCCGTCTTTTCCGTTGATGCCGATTTTTCCGTCTTTGCCGTTTTTACCTGTAGCGACGATGGTTTCGGTTTTCAGGTTCTTGTCCATTTTGACGGTGAGGTTTCCGTTCGCATCGGCAAAGGTTTTGATGTTTTCACCGGAGTATTCGGAGGCGGCTTTTGTCCCTTCTCCTTTGATGGTGACTTTGTCTCCCAGGTTCCGGTGGAATTCTCCGTCGTTGCCGGCAAAGTCCATGCCTTTTTTCGTCAGTTCTTCAGATGTATTGGTAATCTTTTGGTCTACGGCTTTGAGCTGGTCTTCTGTGGCGGCCTGTCCGCTGGTGATGTTGTTCGGATCCCAGGTTTTGTTGGTCAGTCCGTTGACGGTTCCGTCTTTCCCGTTGATTTTCACTTTTCCGGCATCGATGTTTCCTGTCGTGCCGTCAATGGTGACTTTGTCTCCGGCTTTGATAATGCCGGTTGTACCGTCGATGGATACCTGTTTGGACGGATCGCTTCCCAGTGTCACTTTGTTTCCAAGTCCGACAGTGTATTCCTTACCGCCTGCCGCATTAGTACCTTCGGTGACTGTTACATTAGCGTCTTTGGCTTTGACGGTCGTATGCTGGCCTGCCAGTGTCTTTACTTCATGCAGCTGGCTGCCGTTGACTGCATCGGTGCTGTTTGCGCTGACGTCGCCGGCTGCCACGTTGGTGATTTTGTTGCCGCCGTTGTCAAGGCCGTTCTTGGTGAGTGATACGGTGTTTCCGGCTGCACCGTTGCTGATGGTTATTCCGTTATTATTCATGACTGTATCGCCGGTAGTCACGCTTTCAAGACCTTTCAAGGCTTTGGCGAGACGGACTTTCAGATTGTTGCTGCCGTCAGATACGACGCCGATGTTATCATCTGTGGTCAGTTTGGTTTCGTCTGTAATGCCGCCGACTACATTCACCTGTTCGTTCAGTTTCTTCTTGATGACTGCTCCTGTGTCACCGCCGTATTTCATGCCGTCATTTAGGGTAGCCACTTCTTCTTTGGTTCCGTCCGGTTTTTCGTATACGATACGGGTCGTGGTCGTCCCCGGCGCGCCGTCTACTCCGGGTTTGCCGTCACGGGTAACGGAGATGTTTGTTGTTACGCCGTCTTTTCCGTTGATGCCGATTTTTCCGTCTTTGCCGTTTTCACCTGTGGCCACGATTGTTTCGACTTTCAGGTTTTTATTCATCTTCACGTCGATTGTCGTATTTCCGGCAGGGTCTTGCGTAATAAAGGTTTTAAGGTTTTCTCCGCTGTATTCCGTATCGGCCGCGGTACCTTCTCCTTTCACGGTTATCTTGGAGCCCAGTTTATTGGTTTTTGTGCCGCCTGCATTGGCATCGAACTGCAGGCCTTTGTCAATCACATCATCCAATTTGGATTTGGACGCGATGTCCTTTAATTTTACGGTTTCTTTCTGCCCTGCATGGTTTTTATCTTCTACGGTCAGATCAATATTTCCGTTGGTATCGACCTTATAAGACCCATCCGCACTGGATGCGTTTTGTACCAGCCGATAATCGGTAGCCGCTGCACTTTGATTATTGATGGCTTCGGTAACTGTCTTCAACTGATCTTCTGTGGCGGCACGCCCGCTGACGGCCGTTGGGTTCGTTACATTCCAAGTCTTATTATCTAAACCTGTTACATAATTACCGGTTTCATTAGCTCCGGCTGCATTAGCCACTGTTTGACCGCCCATGGTCACACCGCCGGCTTTCACCGTATCCGTAGCGGTTACTGTCTTCACATGAATGTCTTTGTTGAGTTTTACGCCAATTTTCGTATCGTCACCGGTTTGAGTGATTTCCGTCGTAATATTATTATCGCCGTTAACGGTGACCTTGGAACCTAATTTGTTCGTTTTTTCACTGTTATTATCCGCATCGAAACGAAGGCCTTT
>ENA-ORUU01000476-ORUU01000476.1-human-gut-metagenome-genome-assembly--contig:-NODE-476-length-31203-cov-3.01711_pt1 | contig 31203 bp, 29 predicted proteins | sample MGYA00242085_ERZ509221 | MGnify/ENA primary metagenome ERZ509221 (study PRJEB26280, sample SAMEA2338809) | human gut metagenome | biome: human gut; feature: human-associated habitat; material: faeces... | reverse complement strand
ATGTGTATGTGACAGAAATAAAAGAAAAACAAATATTTAAAAGCATCAAGGTGGCAAAAATGCGGAGTTGCCACCTTGATGCTTTTAAATATTTGTTTTTCTTTTATTTCTGTCACATACATGCAAGACTACCTACAAAAACGCCAAAGACATTATTCACGGAATGTGATTTCTCCTGTTTTCTCGTCCATAGCATCTACGATCGCAAGAGATTCTAAGTGTGTCTGTTTTCTTAAGAAATCTCCACCTGGCTGGAATCCTTTCTCGATCACGACTCCTGCTCCGACCAGTTCTGCTCCGGAATCTTTGACTAATTTCGCTAATCCTTCTAAGGCTTTACCGTTGGCAAGGAAATCGTCGATCAGTAATACACGGTCTCCTTCTCCTAAGAATTCTTTGGATACAATGATGTCGTAGACTCTTCCATGTGTGAATGATTCTACCTTTGTTGTATATACATCTCCTGCGATGTTCTTTGTCTGTGTTTTCTTTGCAAATACGACTGGTACATCAAAAATCTCTGCCACAACACAGGCGATTCCGATTCCTGATGCCTCGATCGTAAGGATCTTATTGATATCTTCGCCTTCAAAACGTTTCTTAAATTCTTTACCGATCTCACGGAATAATTTTACATCCATCTGATGATTCAAAAAGCGGTCTACTTTTAGGACATTTCCTTCTTTCACGACTCCATCTTTTCGAATTCTCTCTTTTAATAATTCCATCACTTGGCCTCCACGCTCTTTTGTATTTTAAATAATATTTTAACTACTTTTGCCTCGCTTTGCAAGCATTGCTTGCATTTCTTTTGGATAATCTATATCGCAAAGTTCAGTTTCTTCCAATACCTTGAAAAATCTGGCATTTTCTATATGTTTTTTGAGGATTTTCTTGCCACCTTGATCTTTTGTAAGCGATAACAATTCTCGTTTATATTTCTTTGAGAACCATACTGGATTCCCAAGGTTTTCTTCTGTTCTGACACAGCCAAGTTCACAAGATTCATCTGCCATAAAAGAGAGAAATCTTTCGATTGTCTCTCTTTTCATATTGGGCTGGTCTGCTACGAAAAATGTATAGAATTCTGCATCTTTCGCTGCTTTGATCCCTGCTTTGATCGACCATGAAATCCCATATTTACTTTCTGGACAAAACACTGTCGTTATTGGGTCGTATTGTGTTTGCTTCATAATTTCCTGATACTGTGTGACAACAATGATCTCAAACCCTTCATGATCTTTGCATAGATCGATCAATCGGTCCAATCCATAACGATACATTGGCTTGGTTCCGATCATTTGCAATAATTTATTCTCCTGACCGAAACGTTTGCTGTTTCCTGATGCAAGATAAATGACCGCTGCTTTTATTTTATCCATGTTATATTATTCTTTCTCCAATAATCCCATAACGATCTTTTCACTGGTGATCGGCAATTCTCGGATCCATAATCCGGTTGCATTAAATACGGCATGGGCTAATGCTGGAGATGGTGTGTTGATAACGATCTCTCCAATGGATTTTGCTCCAAATGGTCCTGTTGGCTCATAACTGCTCTCAAATTCTACACGAAGCTTTCCAACATCGACTCTTGCTGGAACTTTATACTGCATGAAAGAATTTTGTTTTACATATCCATTTGGTGTGTAATCAACACCCTCATACAATGCCATTCCGATTCCCTGACCGAGCCCGCCTTCTACCTGAACTCTTGCAAGATTTGGATTGACTGGTGTTCCACAATCTACGACCGCAACATAATCTAAGATTTCAATATGTCCTGTCTCTTTATCAAGCTCAATCTCAACCATTCCTACCATAAATGGTGGTGGGGATACTGGAGAACTGTTTGTCTCTGTCACCTGGAAAGTTTCATTATTGTTGCACATAGATGCTGTTGCGATGTCCACTAATGAAACTTCTTTGCCGCTCTCTGCATCTCTGACTTTCTTTCCGTCAAATTCCAGAGTATCTGTATCTGCAACTTCCATCATCTCAGCTGCTTTATTGAAAATATGTCCCTTTAATTTTTCGCAGGCACGTTCCACTGCTTTTCCTGTGACGTAGGTAGAACTTGATGCGTAAGATCCAGAATCGTATGGTGATGTATCTGTATCTGCTCCGCTGACCATGATATCATCAATAGAACATTCCAGACATTCTGCCGCCATCTGGGCCAAGATCGTATCACATCCAGTTCCCATATCCGCTGCTGCAATAGAAAGTGTATACAATCCATCGTCATTTAATTTGATCGTTGCAGAACCAACGTCAACGCCAGAAATACCGGAACCCTGCATCGCCATTGACAGTCCGACACTTCGAACTTTTCCATTTCCCATATCTTTGCATGGATATTTTTCATCCCATTTGATCATCTCTTTTGCACGGGCAAGGCATCGATCCAAAGCACAGCTGTTTGCTGTTTCTCCATAATATGCTGGCATCACATCGCCTTCACGGACCATGTTCATCTCACGGATCTTCGTTGGATCCATTCCTATCTTAGCTGCAAGTTCACTGACTGCTGATTCCAGCGCAAACACACCCTGTGTCGCACCATATCCACGATAAGCCCCAGCTGACATACGATTTGTATACACAACATCATATGCAAAACGATGTGCTTCCAGATCTCGATATAACGGAATTGATTTATGCCCAGATAACCCTACCGTTGTTGGACCATGTTCTCCATAGGCTCCTGTATTGGATAATGTATAAACATCGATCGCACGGATCTTTCCATTCTTGTTTGCTCCGACACGAACTGTTACCTGCATCTCATGTCTTGGTGAAGATGCGATCTGAGACTCTTCTCTTGAAAAAATGATCTTGGATGGTTTCTTTGTCATCCATGTGACAAATGCTGGATATACTTCGGAGATAGAACTCTGTTTTGCTCCAAATCCTCCACCAATTCTTGGTTTTGATACACGAATCTTTGATTTTGGAATGCATAATGCATTGGATAAGATCCTTCGTACATGGAATACGATCTGTGTGGAACTAACAACGTTCAATCTTCCATATTCATCAATAAAACAATAAGTTCTGAATGTCTCCATCATTGCCTGCTGATTTGCTTTTGTATGATATGTATGTTCTACAACCACGTCGCAATCTGCTAATACCGCATCGACATCTCCTTCGTGTGTTTCTTCTGTTGCACACAGGTTTTTCTTATTATCTGCACCAATATTACATAATGCTTTCCAGTTATCTTCTGGATGCACTAGTGGTGTATCTTTATCCATTGCCTTACGTGGATCTAAGTTTGCTGGCAGTACTTCGTATTCCACACGTAACATCTTGATCGCCTGATCAACGCACTTTTCATTCTCTCCAGCAACGATCGCAACGGGATCTCCAACATAACGGACATGCTGATCCAGAATCTGTCTGTCATATGGGCTTAATTCCGGATATGTCTGTCCTGCCATCGTAAAACGTTCCTGTGGCACATCTTCCCATGTATAAATCGCCTCAATCCCTGGCACTTTCATAGCAAACTGAGTGTTGATCGATTTGATCATTGCGTTCGCATATGGACTTCGAAGTAATTTCACGATCAGACATTCTTTTGGTGCCTTATCGTTTGTAAATACAGGTTTCCCTGTCACAAGTGCCATAGCGTCTTTTTTCATGATCGGCTGGTTAACTACTTTCATTCGGCACCTCCATCTTTATTTTTCTTATATTCCAAAAAGTCTAAGATTCCTCGAAGCTGTCCTTCATATCCAGAACATCTGCAAAGATTCCCCGCAAGGTATTCTTTGATTTCTTCTTCACTCGGATCTGGAATCTCTCTAAATAATGCAATCGCATTCATGATCATTCCTGGGTTACAAAATCCGCACTGTTCAGCCCCTTGGTTCGCAATAAAAGCTCCAAACTCAGCTGCTTCTTCCTGCAATCCTTCTAAGGTATCGATCTTATGTCCATCAACTCTTGCTGCAAGAATGGAACATGATAAGATTGGCTGGTCATCCATAAATACCGTACATAATCCGCAATTTGATGTCTCGCATCCACGTTTCACACTGTAACAACCAAGATCTCTGACGAGATCGATCAGGAGAGTGTCTGCATCAATCTGTGGGGTTACTTTCTTTCCATTTAATGTAAATGTAATCTCCATGTTTATTTTTCTCTCCTTTCTTCTAACTGTTCAAAGCCTCTTCTTAATAAGACTTTTGATAACTGTTCACGGTAAGCAGCACTTCCTCTCATGTTGCTTCCAAAATTCATCTGACCTGTCACTTCATCTGCGAGTTTTTTTCTTCCTTCATCATCTTTGATCTGTTCCATCCACTGATCTGATAATCTGACTCTGCAAGCTCTGGATGGTCTTGCACCGACAACCGCATATGCCTCTTTCTCACCTAATGAAACAGCGCAGGTCAAAACTGGAAAATCTGTCTTTGTATTTCTATGAGAAAGATAAACACTTTCCTGCGGATGCTTCTTAATGATCAGACGCACTAAAATATCATTTGGATATTTATTTACTGCAAATTGATCTAATGGAATGATTCCTTCATGATGTAACTCCACATAACTGTCAAACGCCAGAAAACAGCTTAATACATCAGAAAAACCGAACTTTCCAAAAATACTTCCACCTACTGTCGCAAGATTACGGAACTGCACTCCGACAATGTGTGTCACACTTTCTTTTACCGCTCCCTGACTCCATGTATTTAATCCTTCATGAAGTTCGATCTGTCTTAGTGTTACCATTGCTCCGATTGAAAATTCCTCATCATTTTCTTCGATCTGATCAAGTCCAAGACCCGACAGATCAATTGCTTTTTGTACATTTCTTGTGACCATCTTAAGCCACAACATGCCACCGATCACGCAGTTGGTCTTCTTCTGATTCAGCTCATAAGCTTGCTCAAGACTTTCTGCTTTGACGTATTCCTTGATCTTTAACATCTTATTTCTCCTTTAATTTTTTAAAATATCCCTTGTTTATACATTCTTTCACATTCTACAGAGCAACACAGGCAATTGGCAAAAAAAAGAGTACTTTCTGAGAAAGTACTCCTTCAGGTATCGTCCTATAATCCCCAGTATTCTCCATAGGTATCTTTGATGTTCTGTACATCGCTGTCTGTAATTCCATCAATCGTACTCTTAACAAACTGGTAAGTTCTTGGTCTCTTTGATCTTAATGCGGATGGATGCTCCTTATAATCCTTGTAAGATTCTGCAAAATACTCAGATGCTGATTTGATCGCATATGCTTTGTTATATCCATCATATTTATTCTTCTCAGCATTGTAAATTGACTTCCATTGACTCGTTCCAACTTTATCTCCTGCAAGGAAATTAGCAAAATGTCCTAATTCGTGAAGTAATACAGAAGATCTCGCACTCTGAAGTGCGATCTTATGGCTCTTAACGCTAAATACACCTGTCGCTTCCGCATTTTTATCAATCACCATCTTAAACTTCAGATCTTCAAATGCATTCAAGATCTTACCATCTGCCTGAGAACCAAGTGTTCTTAATGTTGTTCCAGAAACACCAGACATCTGACTCAATTCAACCGTTGTTGTCTTGATCGTTGTCTGAACGACTGTCTTGATCGTTCTCTTCTTAGAACCCTTCTTGTCATAATCCTTCTGTGTTTTGACAACTTTTGTATTCACAACCTTACGTCTGGAATGATTCTGAGATGTTGTTGTTCTTCTCTTTGTTGTTCTTCTTGTTGTTATTTTGCTTCTGCTTGCTTTCTTCTTAAGCTTCTGGATTCTTGTGCTTTTCTTTGTTGTTTTCTTCGTCGTTACCTTCGGTTTCTTGCCAAGCGGTACTTGAATCCCATCAATTGATGTTGTTGCTTCGCTTGGATGCTGCATAGTATCAACGCTTTCATAGGAAGCCATCTGCTTCTCAAACTTCTCCTGCTGACGGTTATTGTAAAATGTGACTCCACCAAAAACCAATGCAACAGCTACTACCACGGACACCAATCCGACCATGACTTTCTTCTTCATAACTCTCGCCCCTTCTTAATATTAATATCTATACTCTTTGCTTTTATCTCTCAATCTCCATGTGAGAGACACTCACCCTATAATATATTTTTATCGTACAATATTCGCACTTTTTTGTCAATAAATTCCGATGGATTTCAGCCTGTTTCTGACCATATTTCTTAGCGGATCCTTTTTATTATCATTTCTGGATTGGATGCATATAAAATCGCAGTTTCTTTGCTGATCTGTCCTTCTTTATATAGATTGATCAATGACTGGTCCATAGATATCATTCCGCTCCCTGTAGAGGAATAGATCAAACCATCTATTTGATGCACTTTATTTTCACGGATCATATTGCGGATCGCCGGGGTCACTTCCATGATCTCAAACACAGGAATCAATGTTCCATCCATCGTTGGTATCAGCTGCTGAGAGATCACTGCCTGTAATACAGAAGCCAGCTGAATCATGATCTGGCGTTGCTGATTTGGTGGAAATACATCTATGATACGTTCGATCGTATTCGCTGCCCCGATGGTATGAAGTGTTGAAAATACCAGATGCCCTGTTTCTGCAGCTGTCATAACTACCTGAATCGTTTCATAATCTCTCATTTCCCCAAGCAATATCACATCCGGACTTTGTCTTAATGCGGCTCTTAAGGAAGTAACATAATTTACAGTATCCATGTTTACTTCTCTCTGACTGACGATACTTTTCTTATGTTGATGTAAAAATTCCAAAGGATCTTCCAATGTGATGATGTGATCTTCTTTTGTTTCATTGATTTCTTCTATCATGCATGCAAGTGTCGTGGATTTTCCACTTCCCGCTGGTCCTGTTACAAGCACAAGTCCTTTGTTTAATTCACTTAATTTCATTACCTACTCTGGTATTCTTAATTGCTTATAGTCTGGCAGGCGGAATGCGATCCTTAGATCTGCGATACAACTTCCATAGTCTCTCATCGATCGCTCCAACTTGTTCATTCGCCGCATTGGATGCCTGATAAAAAGCCGACGTACGTTCCAAATTCTTTTTACTTAACGTATGATCTCCCTTGGCACTTGAAAGTGTCAAAGCCGCAAAAACTGCTAAACAGACCATAGCTAACACGAGCACGATCGAAGCTGCTCCAATCCCTAAAAATGGCATTTTACGATCTTTCATTATCTTTCCTTTCCTGCCTGTATCTTAAAATATCAAGCTGATAAATCTGTTGGTTTTCCCTCCACATCGTAATCTTTCCCAGAACTTTCGCTGGCTGCCTTTCAAGCTTTATCGTCATATGATAACGGGCTTTTGTTTTCTTTATCTCATTCCAATCCTGATCATAATAACACTGATAATCTCCGGCTTTACCATCTATTTGTGTAAAATATTCTTGAAAATCTTTGATGTCATAAGCACCCGCTTCTATCAGTTCTGCAGCTTGTGTTACATAATTTTTTGTCTCTGTCATTTCTCTTGCTTTTGCACTGATGTTATGAGCTTTTACAAATACCTGAAGCAGGATTGATCCACAGATTGCAAAAAAGAATAATACCATCATTAATTCCATCAGGATCAGGTGTGTTCCATTGCTTTTTTGTCTCATACTTCCTCCTAATTCCTGCTGTGTCTGTATACACAGTTCTGATATATCTTGCCATCACTTCCCTGAATCTTTATATGATACAGCTGTTTTGTTTCTATTACAGAAAAATCTTTTACTGCCACAATCTTCTCTCCCTGCATCGTTGTTGTATCCAGACCTTCTCTTACCATTAATTCTCTCAACGCACCCTTTTCCTGATAGAGATATGTATTGTATTTTTTCCCATTGATCTTTTCCGTATGGATCAGGGCTGTGCGTCCATGAAAGCTGCCGATCTCGATGCTGTCCTTTTCATCCCACTGTCTTATCTTTTCTGTTACATAAGAAATATCGATCCGTTCCTCATAATCCTCATTCATCACAGAAGCTGTATGACTATATATATTCGCCCCGATCATACTCAAGGAAAACGCACAAACTGCAAACACTGCAAATAAGATCACAAGAAACATCTGATCTGTCATATGTCTTTGTCATACTCCAATCCATAATGTTTCTCCATATAAGAGAGACTTTCTGGATATCGTCCTTCCACACTGTAACATTGTACCGCCCCTTTGATCACGGCTTCTTTCAGACTTTCATCCATATCAATTCCACTCTTTAATGCCATTGCCATTCCACCTGCGAATCTTGTTCTTGCGCGTTTCCATGCGATTTTCTTCATAAATCCGATGGTTTGTATCTTCGAGATAAATTCAATTCTTGCCTTTTTATAAAAAATAACGAAAAATACTATGATCAAGATCACCACTGCCAAAACTACCAGAACAATTGCTGACTGCCTCATCCAATCTCCAATATTCAATATTCAATAACTGACGTGCAACTCCTGTCATCTCTTGCCCTAATTGCATATATACCTGTTCAAATACTGGCATAACTTTTATAAATAATACTGCAACGATCACTAACAACATCCCGAGCATCGCAACCGGATAAGTCACTGCACTCTTGACCGCATCTAATATTTCTTCTTCCCTCTGGTAATATGCCGCCAATGCTTCCATCGTCTCATCCAGTCTTCCTGTCTGTTCTCCGATCTCCGTCATATGAAGTGCATATTCTGGGAAAACCCCTGTTTTCTCCATTGCAGGATAAAGCATTCCACACATTTCAAGTTCTTCGCGGATCTCTTTTAATATCTCCCTGCCTTCTGTCTGGACATCTCCATCTTCCATAATGTAAATTCCCTCAAGCGATGAAATCCCAGATTTCAAGATCCGCGCCATCTGACCACAAAATGTGATCAGTTCTTCGTTGCTAAGTTTCTTTGCTTCCTTTACTGCTTTCGTCTTACTTGTAAATTCTACATACTGGTTAGGATATAAAAATGGCAGAAATTTATTTTTTAATTTCACCTCAAAACTATCCATCATCAAAACACTGTATTCATCGTCCTGCACATTTTCATATACAGAGATCTGATATGTACCATTTCCACTGGTCAATGGAAAATATGTCGACTCTTTTGTCCGTTCAATAAAATATTTATATACTTTATTATTCTTTCCGATCACTTCAACACTGATCTTCTTTGCACTTCCCTTATATCGCAGTGCTACATAGCCTTGAGCCACATTCGATATATCAACCACAGCCTCTCCATGATCCAAAACTTCCTTCCCCGGTGCTTCTGGCTTTAATACTCCTGCTTTCTGAGCTGTTACCTGCTTCTTCCGGCCTCATCCGCCAAATGGTAACATAATGATCAGGCATGTCACGATCAGTATTATTTTTATGACATACTTCATAAGAATTCTCCTTGTATTTACTTCCTCTAGTATAACAGATTCACAATATGCCTTCTAATTTTATTTACGTATACAAATGCTCTCTTACATAATTTAAAAACTGCTTCTTTGCATAATCCAATGGCTTATTTTTTCTATAAAATAGTGATATCACAGAATGTAATTCATCTTCTAGTGGTATCATTTTAACTCCAGCACATTTAGCTTCTCTATAAACCGTTGAAAATGTGATCGTAACCCCAACCCCTTCACTTACAAAACTCATGATTGTATTTGCTTGTGGAAATTCAAAAGCTATTTTCGGTTCAAATCCTGCTTTCTCACAACTCTTATAAAACACTTCGTAACTTCCGCTGCCTCTCTCTGGGAAGATAAAAACATCATCTTTCAATTCTTTCAGTTGAAGTCGATCTCTTCCATAAAGCGGATGTTTTTCATATAACACTGCACACAATTTATCATCATACAGTGGGGAAAAACGGAATTTTTTCTGATCTTCCATCATATTTTCTCTCAAGATCAAGAAATCATAACGATCGGAGTTTTCCTGAATCTCACTTGCGATTCTTTCATCGATCACAAGTTTGATATCTGGATATTCTTTTCTGAAATCCGCCACCAATCTTGCAAAATGATATGGTGCAAGAACCGGCATACAACCAATCTTAATTTCCTGATTTTTCTGAACATTTTTCAACATCTCTTCATAGGTTCCCGTCATTTTCTTTGCATAAGACAAAAAGATCTCTCCTTCTTTGGACAACTCAAATTTCCTTGTATTCCTGCGGATCAGTGTAATTCCTAACTCATTTTCCAACTTACGGATCTGTTTTGATAATGCACCTTGTGTCATGTTACAGGCATATCCAGCTTCTGTGAAATTTTTCTGTTTACATAATTCCATATAATAATATAATTGCTGTATTTCCATTTTTCCATACCCTTTTTAAATATCTTCGTATATTCCTATTTGGAATATATCAATTCTCAACTGGAATTGCAATACTTCGCTCTCTCTATATAAGAAACACAAAAGGGAATACGATTGATAAAATATGAAATTTTGATGAAAGGCATCGTTGATATTATGAAAAACAAAAAAAGATTTTTTTACCATAGATTGTTATTTTATATTTTAGGACTGTTGATCATGTCTGTTGGTTCTAATTTATTTTTGAAAGCAGCTCTTGGAGTTGCACCTAGCTGTACGATGGCTTTGACATTAAGTTATCTTTCCCCAATTCACAGCTATGCCTTATTTAACTTCCTGATCAACTCTACTTTCTTAGTTTGCGAAGCTCTGATCCTTCATGAATTCGGGAAAATGCAGTTGACTCAGCTTGGTTTGACTTTTGTTTATTCTTTATTTATCGAATTTACTTCTTATGGTTTATTCTTTATTGAACCTCATGGACTTGCCGCTAAGATTTTACTATCTGTCATCGCATGTGCCGTTCTATCAATAGGTGTCGGATTCACGATCAGTTCCGGGTTCGCTGTTATGCCAATGGAAGGACTTGTGAAAACTATCTCTGATAAGAAAAATATAAGCTTTGGCGCTGTCAGAGTTTGTCTGGAAGTTTTATTTACTGTATGTTCTGCGATTTCTTCTTTTGTATTACTTCCAGAATTACCATCCGTTGGAATCGGAACCGTGATCGCCGCTTTCTTAAGTGGTAATATTACAAATATATTTTCTTCTCTATTTCATAAGAGAATCAATGCCTACCTTGGATTTCAGGCATGATCCTATAGAAAAAAACGTAATCTCAAATGAACCTCTTGAGATTACGTTTTTTTATTCTATCCTGCTTCTTTAGTTTTTGCCTATTCCCATGGATCGATTTGCTGATTCGTCGGTACGACTTTGATCTTCTTTGAAATCGTTATCTTTGTCCCTGTTTTTAATTTTGCAGAAATCGTCGCTGTTCCAGCTTTATTTCCTGTGATTCTTCCATTCGAGTCAACAGATGCCACGGATGGATTACTACTCTTCCATGATGTGAAAGATGATGTATTGATCACTGTTGGATACACACCGTACTCTTTCATCATTTTGCCTTGATATGTTGGCTTCATCTGCATTTTTTCTGTTTCCCATATTGTACCGTATCTGCTGTCTAGTTTTAAATAACTCTTTTTTAAATATGAATTCTTTGTCACGATATTTTTTGTAAATTGCTTTCTTGCCTTGGATTTTTCTACTTTCTTTGCTTTGGAACTGCTAAAGTCTAATACCCAGGTATTGGCTTCGTATCCGTCTCTTGACACAACCGTAACTGCTGCAACCCCTACACTTTTTGCATTCGAAAGTAACAGACCTTTTCTATGTGTGGAAGAATTGATCCAACCCTTTACGATCTGCTTCGGTGTAGTTTCTGCGGATTGTGCGCAGTTTTCATAGATGATCTTCTTATTGATACTTTTTGAAAGCTTTCCATTTGGTCTTCTATGCGGACTTGTTTCTGGAATATAGATCGTTGTTTCAAATCCGCGCATAATTGCTGAATTTGTCAATCCTCGATCCATCTTCAATGCTTTGCGTCCATTTTTCTTACGGTATTTGTTCACTTCTTTTAAGATTTTCTGTGCATCGTTATAATCCTGATATCCTGTAACAGATAATTTCCCTGTAGAAGCAGCCTCTACCTTCTTCTGACTGACTCCTGCAGTTGTAAATAGCATTGCCGCAGCTAATGCAATACTGGCAGCTCTTCTTGATAGTTTCCTCATAAACTTTCTCCTTTCATACTTTTGATCATGGTACCTTTATATAATTTGTGCGCAGATATCATTCAAACAACATCTCTCACAATGAGGCTTTGTTCTTGCCGTACAGACATCCCTTCCATGCCATACCAGCCTGTGGCAGAAATCACTTCCTTCTTCTGGTGGAATGATCTCCCATAATGCCATCTCAACTTTTTTAGGGTCTTTTATCCCATCAACCAATCCAATCCGGTTGACCAAGCGGATACAATGTGTATCCGTAACGATCGCAGGTTTGCCAAAAACATCTCCCATAATCAGGTTGGCACTTTTTCTTCCGACCCCAGGAAGACTTAGGATCGATTTAAAATCGGTTGGGATCTTACCGTTATATTCATCTCTTAAAACTTTCATACATTTGCTGATGTCTCTTGCCTTGCTCTTTCCAAGACCACAGGGCCGTACGATTTCTTCAATATCTGCAACGTCTGCTGCTGCCAGTGCTTCTACTGTTGGATATTTTTCAAATAATCCTTTTACTACGACATTTACTCGTGCATCCGTACACTGAGCCGCCAGTCTTACACTAACTAATAATTTCCACGCCTGATCATATTCCAATGTGCAGTCTGCATCTGGATATTCATTCTTCAGCCGCTCAATGACTTCTAATGCCAGTTCTTTTTTATTCATGTAACAGTATCCTCCTTGAATGTTGTTTTATCATTATTATACCTTGTATTTTTGCATATTTCTATGCTATAATGATTTTGTATTTTTTGTTCATCGAAAGGAGATTTTTATGAAGAAAAGTTTTTTAAAAGGTGCCTCTATTTTTCTGGCATCTGTATTAACAGTAGGTATGTGTTCTGCTTATAGTGTAAATGCGAAAGCAAAATTTTCTCTACCTAAAAAGACAACCTTAAGTTATGACAAAAAAAATAATGGTGGGAATGGTTTTTACACAAATGTGATCTATATCAAGGGAACAAATCGCTCTAATTCAGAATCCATCCTGCGTAATGGTATGAAGGTTAAATCTTCAAATAAAAAGGTTATTTCTACAAAAACTTTTGCAAAAGATTATTATCTTATTGCAGATAACAATCAGGTAGGAATCGGTGTAAAACTTAAGAAAACAGGATCAACAAAAATCACTGCAAAATTTAAATACAGAGGTAAAACTTATTCTGTAAAAACAACAGTCAAAGTTATAAAATACTCAAATCCTTTTAAGAAGATCGTAGTGGATGGAAGAGACTGTACTTCTGATTTTAAGAATAAAAACGGATCTGGGATCTCCTTTATGGGACGTAACATCAAGATCACTCCTAATAAGAACTGGAGAGTAAAATCTATTTATACTTACAAGCCAGGAGCTACTAAAATGAAAAAAGTAAAAGGTTCTTCCGTTACAATCCCAACAAATTGCCGTGCTTTTATTACAATGGAAAATAAAAAGAATAAATTAACGGAAAAAGTTACTTTTGATGAAATGGATACTTCTGAAGATCCTGGATTTATATTCTAGACACAAATTTTAAAACATCCTGTCCCTTGCACTGTCTGTAACTTCCATATTATTTCCTTTCTTTTTCTGTGTTTTAAATATTATTTCTGTGTTTTGTCTTTTGTTTTACAGTTTTTATCTTATCACACTTTTGATTTTGTTCAAGGTCTGATTAAAAATATTTGCATTTTCTCATTTTTATACAAAAAATATACAAGGTATCTTTTGATACCTTGTATACATTGCATATCATCGTTTTTTATTTCACATAATCCATGATAATTTCGACTGCTTTCTGGATTCCTGTCCTTGCTGAATTGATCATGAGATCATAATTACCGGGGTCTCCCCATTTTTGTTTTGTATAATAATTATGATAAGAAGATCTCTCCCAATCGGTTTGCTTGATCATCTTCTTCGCTTGTCGTTCTGTCACATGTTCTGTCTCTACGATCCGTTTGATCCGTTCTTCTAGAGGACTGTGGATAAAGAAACTGTAGCAGTTTTCGTGATCCTTAAGCACTACATCAGCACATCTTCCTACGAAAATACAGGATTCATTCTCCGCTGCCAGTTCATGGATCACATGTGCCTGGATCATAAATAATTTCTCTGGTGTCATGATCTCTTCTGTGTCAACGCCTGGAAATCTGTGTCCGATCGGGACATTGATAATGTGGCTGTAGACTGCATTCTCCTCGTGATTCTTTACAAACTCTTCCGACATATCACTTTCTTCAGCAACTCTTGCCAAAATCTCTTTGTCGTAGAAAGGAATTCCAAGCTTCTTGGATAACTGCTGTCCGACCTCTCTTCCTCCACTGCCGAATTCTCTGGAAATGCATATGATCGTATTTTTCTTCATATTGCAACACCCCTTTTCTTAGTTTGCTATGGTGTTAAATTTGTTTTTATCTTAATACAATTTTATCATACCTTTCGGGATGCAACAACCTATGCTTTAATTTTGCTTCCTTACGATCGCATATTCATCGTCCATCTGGAAATAAGGGCAATCCCAATCGCTATAGCTCATAAATCTTGCCATCTCATCTTCATCTAAATTGATATCACATACATAATATTCATAATCTTCATCATACACATAATTACTACAATATTCGCACCCTGCGCTTTTCTTCTTTGCCATATATTCTCTCCTTATTTTTGTGTTTCTTCTATATCTAATGTTACGCCCTGTAAAATCTCTGCAAATTCCAGCAAAGATTCACATTTTCCAAATAATATATCATCGACTTTACTTGTATCCTGCACGATATCTGGGATCATCACTGGATTCATACCTGCTCCATGTGCGGAACGGATTCCATTGATTGCATCTTCTAATGCGATCGCTTTTGATGGATCGACTTTTAATTGTCTGCATGCTTCGATATAAATATCTGGCTCTGGCTTTCCGTGTTCGATCATATTTCCTGTGATCACGGAATCAAAGTAGTCAAAAATCCCTTCTCGTTTCAGATTACTTACGGCGTGTTCTTCACTGGAAGATGTTGCAACTCCGATCTTTAGTCCTTTTTCTCTGAGGACTTTCAAAATCTCATGAAGACCTTTCTTGGCTGGCACGCCGTCTTCAACCAATTCATAATATGCATCTCTGTATCCATCCAAAAATTTATCAAATGGAAAATCATTTCCGTAATGTTCTAAAAAATATTTCTTACGATTTGTAAGGTTTGTTCCCAATGTATTGACAATATTATGCCCCAGAGGTCCATATCCCAGACGTTCTCCTGCAATATCCCATGACTTCTGTACATAACGTTCACTGTCAAACATCAGCCCGTCCATATCAAAAACAACGGCCTGTATCTCTTTTAATTTATTAAGATCCATCGTCTCTATTCCGCCTTCCTTGTTGATCATCTTTCTATGATACCACGGATTTCCTTTGATTTCATCTGGTTTACAAAAATCGCACTGACTGTTATCATAGATTTTAAGATTAGGAGGAACTATTTATGAAATCGTCATCGAATTTAAAATCACTATTAAAAAATATTGACCGTAAAGGATATCCTGCATATAAAAATACACAAGGTACTTATGATTTTGGAACTTATTTTCTTTCCATTGATCATGTACAAGGTGATCCTTTTGCATCTCCATCAAAATTAAGTATCCATGTGAAAGGAAGATCGGCTGGATTTCCTGCTTCTTTTTATGATACAAAATATAAACAGGTTGCACTCTGTGATCATTTGACACGATTATTTTATCAAACTTTATCTAAGATCTCTTTTCATGCCAAAGGTTCTGGAAAAAGCGGTTTATTTTCTGTCAGTAAATGCGGACAACAGGTACTAGAACGAACTGCATGTACGATCAATCCTTCCAACGGTGACATCTCTGTTCATTTTGAAGCTGGTTTCCCTGCAAATGGACGAACTGTAAATGCGAGAGAATTGGATAAAATGTTGTTTGGACTGTTGCCAGATTGTGTTTCATCTTCTTTGTTTTATAAAAATATTGATCAAAAAATGTTGGAATCAGTAATTTATTTATCCGAAGATCAACATACAATTCGTAAAAAACTGTCTTCTATGGGACTTGTCGCATTTATTGCAGATGGCTCTGTTTTGCCTAGAGAAAGTGGTATCTCACAGAAACCTTTAAGAAACTGTGTGAAATTCCAGTCACCAGATACTTACCGTGTATCTTTTGAACTTCCACATCAAGGAATGATCACGGGTATGGGAATTCCGAAAGGAATCACCCTGATCGTTGGTGGTGGATATCATGGAAAATCGACGTTATTAAAGGCATTGGAACTTGGTGTTTACGATCATGTCAAAGGGGATGGTCGTGAATTTGTCATTACTGATCCAACTGCCATGAAGATTCGTGCAGAAGATGGAAGAAGTATTACAAATACAGATATTTCTATGTTCATTAATAACCTGCCAAATGGGAAAAATACGGTTTCTTTTGACACAGAAGATGCCAGTGGAAGCACCTCACAGGCTGCAAATGTAGTTGAAGCCATGGAAACGGATTCTTCTTTATTCTTAATTGACGAGGATACGAGTGCCACCAACTTTATGATCCGTGATGAACTGATGCAGCGTGTAGTTCTTCGTGATCAGGAACCGATCACTCCTTTTATCGAACGGATTTGTGAATTGTACGAAAGATATGGTATTTCTTCGATCATCGTTGCTGGAAGCTGTGGATCTTATTTCCATCCGGCAGATCATATCATTCAGATGGATCAGTATATACCAAAAGATATCACTACAGCCGCCAAAGACGCAGCAAAAGATTTCCCTATGGTTTCACTGCCTGAAAAGAAACATCCAGATCCTTGTTTTGACCGTTGTTTCAACGCTGGAAATCATTTGAAGAAAGAACGCAAGATCAAGATGAAAACACTTGGAAAAGATGCTTTTTCGATTAACAAGGATACAGTTGATCTAAGATATGTGGAGCAGATTGCTGATACTGAACAGACAACAGCTCTTGGTTATGCTTTGTTGTATGCGAAACTTCATTTGATGGATGGGAAGAAAAATCTTTGTGCAGTTGCAGATGAATTAATGCAGATGATTGAAACAAAAGGACTTTCTGCACTCTTGGATAGTAAGTATGTGAAAAGTAATCTGGCGATGCCTCGGAAGCAGGAAGTTATGGCAGCGATGAATCGTTATCGAAAACTGTGATTTGTAGTTTGAAGACGGAAATTATTGGTGGAATATTATAAAAAGAGATCATGTGTCTGCAACCCACTTGCGTTCGGACTCCCACGTAGCTGTACTAAGCTCCTGAATGGTCTAACGACCATCCACTCGCTAAGTGCAGACGTGTCCGTACGGTTGCCGACACATGATCGCTTTTTATAATATTCAAATAATTTACGTGATTCAAACCACTATACAGTGTGTATGTTATACGATGCTAGTTAATAATTTTTGTATTTATTAACAGAAGGTAAAAGGACTTCTACAGCACCGATTTGTAGAGTAGTTTGATGAACTGAAGTTATTGGTGGGAAGAGAATGTTTTACTATATTAGCATTTATAATAAACATTTGTCTATCACTACAAAAATTGAAAACCAATAACATTTAACATACATACCACCTTAAGCTTTCCAATCTTGTAATTGTCCACACTTTAGACTTCTGGTATATGATAAAAATAAATAAGCAACCGAAAACGCAGCATTGGAATTTTGCCATATTTTGAACAAATTCGCAGCCCAATTGGACGAGTGTCTGAGCTTCAAAGACTTTTGTCTGAAACAAAACTTCAGAGCGAGTTCTCGTAGGAAATTGGGCGGATAAGCGATTTGTTCAAAATGTGAGCAAAATTCCACCGCTGCGTTTTCGGTTGCTTATTTATTTTTTATCATATACTGAAAGACTACAGTTGGCCAACTTACAAATTACAACTTATCAGAAATCTGTGCATGTAATCCCTGTAATGAATTCACTTCTTCATTTTGATCCTGATGTGCTTTTACATAAGCGATTCCTTCAGCTGCTGCTTTGGCTGCTGCGATCGTTGTATAATATGGAATCTTCGCTTTGATCGCACCTTTTCTTAGGTAACTATCATCGTTCACGCTGTCTTTTCCGACTGGAGAGTTTACAATAATATCGATATTACCATTTGTGATAAGATCAAGGATGTTTGGTCTTCCTTCGCTTAATTTATTGACTTTCTCAGCTTCAATTCCAGCTTCTTTGATCAGTTTACATGTGTTTTCTGTTGCAAGAATCTTGAATCCGTCGTCTGCGAATGCTTTTGCTACTTCTACAACTTCTTCTTTATCCTTGCGATTTACAGAAATCAGTACCGTTCCTCCTAATGGAAGTTTCGCTCCAACACCTTCCTGTGCTTTGTAGAAAGCTTCTCCATAGGATTTGGATAATCCAAGAACTTCTCCTGTAGAACGCATTTCTGGTCCTAGAACTGGGTCTACTTCTTGGAACATATTGAATGGGAAGGCTGCTTCTTTGACTCCATAATATGGAATTGCCTGTTCTTTTAATTCTGGTACTGGTGATGGTTTTCCTGTTAATTCAGATGTGATGATCTGTGTTGCCAGTGGAACCATTCTCACGTTACATACTTTGGATACCAAAGGTACTGTACGAGATGCACGTGGGTTTGCTTCTAATACATAAACTTTATCATCTTCGATCGCATACTGCATATTCATTAGTCCTTTGACATGCATTTCTTCTGCGATCTTTCTTGTGTATTCTTTGATCGTTTCCAGGTTTTCTTCTGAAATATGAACAGATGGAAGAATACAAGCGGAGTCTCCTGAATGAACTCCTGCAAGTTCGATATGTTCCATCACTGCTGGTACAAATGCGTGTGTTCCGTCACTGATCGCATCTGCTTCACATTCCATAGCATGATTTAAGAAACGGTCGATCAGGATTGGGCGGTCTGGTGTTACACCAACGGCTGCTTTCATATATCCTGCCATGCTTTCGTCATCATAGACAACTTCCATTCCACGTCCACCAAGGACATAGGAAGGTCTTACCATCACTGGATATCCGATCTTTCCTGCGATCTCTAATGCTTCTTCTACCGTTGTTGCCATTCCTGATTCTGGCATTGGAATCTCTAATTTATCCATCATTTCACGGAACAGATCACGGTCTTCTGCAAGGTCAATGACAGATGGAGATGTTCCAAGAATCTTCACACCATTTTTCTCAAGTTCGGCAGCAATATTCAGTGGTGTCTGTCCACCAAACTGAGCGATCACTCCTAATGGTTTTTCTTTATTATAAATACTTAATACATCTTCCACTGTTAATGGTTCGAAATATAATTTATCGGATGTATCGTAATCTGTAGATACTGTCTCTGGATTGCAGTTTACGATGATCGTCTCGAATCCCATTTTCTTCAGTGCCTGAGATGCATGTACACAGCAGTAGTCAAATTCAATACCCTGTCCGATACGGTTTGGGCCTCCACCTAAGATCATGATCTTTTGTTTATCTGTGGATACTGGGTTCTTGTCTTCTGCATTATATGTTGAATAATAATATGCACTGTCTGGCGTTCCGCTTACATGAACCCCTTCCCATGCTTCTTCGACACCGATTGAAATACGTTTATTTCTGATATCTTCTTCTGGAATCTCTAATAACTGACTTAAATATTTGTCAGAGAAACCATCTTTCTTCGCTGATGTTAACATTTCATCAGATGGCATGTTTCCTTTGCATGCAAGAAGCTTTTCTTCTTCTTCAACTAACTCTTTCATCTGCTCGATAAAGTATGTTTTTACTTTTGTCAGTTCAAAGATCTCATCGACAGTTGCACCTTTTCTTAATGCTTCGTACATGATGAAATGACGTTCGCTTGATGGTGACACTAATTTCTTTAACAATTCTTCTTTTGTTAAAGTATCAAAGTTGTTCGCATGTCCAAGTCCGTAGCGTCCTGTCTCTAAGCTTCGGATCGCTTTCTGGAATGCTTCTTTGTATGTCTTACCGATACTCATAACTTCACCAACAGCACGCATCTGTGTTCCAAGTTTGTCTTCGACACCTTTGAATTTCTCAAATGCCCAACGTGCAAACTTGATAACGACATAGTCACCGTCTGGTACATATTTATCTAATGTTCCGTATTTTCCACATGGAATATCTTTTAATGTTAAACCTGCTGCAAGCATTGCAGAAACTAAAGCGATCGGGAATCCTGTCGCTTTGGATGCTAATGCTGAGGATCTTGATGTTCTTGGATTGATCTCGATAACAATAATACGGTCTGTCACTGGATCATGAGCAAACTGTACGTTTGTTCCACCGATCACCTGTACAGAATCTACAATCTTGTATGCCTGTTCCTGTAATCTCTGCTGACATTCTTCAGAGATCGTGAGCATCGGTGCGGAACAGAAGGAGTCTCCTGTATGCACTCCTAATGGATCGATATTCTCAATGAAGCAGACTGTGATCATATTTCCTTCTGCATCACGGACAACTTCTAATTCTAATTCTTCCCATCCAAGAATGGATTCTTCTACAAGTACCTGTCCAACTAAACTTGCCTGAAGTCCTCTTGCCATAACGGTCTTCAATTCTTCTTTGTTATATACCAGTCCTCCACCGGCTCCACCCATTGTGTAAGCTGGACGAAGTACCACTGGATAACCAAGCTTATCAGCGATCTTCAACCCATCTTCTACGCTGTAAGCAACCTCGCTTCGAGCCATCTCGATTCCAAGTTCGTCCATTGTCTTCTTAAACTCGATACGGTCTTCTCCACGTTCAATACTATCTACCTGTACACCAATTACTTTGACATTATACTTATCTAAAATACCCTTTTTATATAACTCTTCGCATAAATTTAATCCGGACTGCCCACCTAAGTTTGGAAGTAAAGCATCTGGACGTTCCTTTGCAATGATTTCCTCTAAACGTTCTGCGTTCAGCGGTTCAATGTAAGTTTCGTCAGCTGTCTCTGGATCTGTCATGATCGTTGCTGGATTGGAGTTGACCAATACGATCTCATATCCAAGTTTACGAAGCGCCTTACACGCCTGTGTCCCCGAATAGTCGAATTCGCATGCCTGACCGATGATGATCGGACCAGAGCCAATGATCAACACTTTGTTAATATCTGTTCTTTTTGGCATAAAAATAATTCCTCCTTTAGACTTTATTATTATTATATAAGAAAATCAGTGAAATCGGAATCATTTTGTGAAGTTTTTTTAACTATGTTAACTTTGGATTTTCTTACCAATTCATAAGAATTTCTTAATGACAATTTATAAATCGTTTATATTTGTTTATATTCTGTATATTGAATCTCGAAATGGAAATGATTATACTATAACCATACCTCAAGGAAAGACCTAAAAGATAAGACAATAAAAGAATTTCAGGAAACATCCTACAGGTATAGTTTTTTCATATATATTTTTAATCCTCTCTTTTCAAAAAGGAAACCATCACACCCCAGATGGTTTCCTTTTATTTTTGTCAGATTTTCCCGCCTTGCTTTTCATTTTTGCCTATAATATAATGATGTTTGTTACTTTTTTATAGATTTTCAATAAAGAAAGAGAGGAACGTATGTTTTTACATACGGAAAAAAACTATGTTGGAAAACTTATTTAAATTAAAGGAGAATCATACCTCCGTAAAAACTGAAGTCATTGCTGGTATTACTACATTTATGACAATGGCTTACATCCTTGCGGTAAACCCAAGTGTGCTTTCTGCAGCTGGCATGGACCCTACTGCTGTATTATTAGCTACATGTATCGCTTCCTTTATCGGAACTATATGCATGGGACTTACTGCGAACCTTCCATTCGTACTTTCCGCTGGTATGGGATTAAATGCTTATCTTGCCTATACCGTTGTTGGTGTGATGGGTTATCACTGGCAGGTTGCTTTACTTGCTGTATTCGTTGAAGGTATCATCTTCATCGTATTATCTTTGACCAATGTTCGTGAAGCGATCTTTGATGCGATCCCTTTGAATCTTAAGAAGGGAGTTTCTGTCGGAATCGGTATCTTTATTGCCTTTATCGGTCTTCAGAACGCAAAACTTGTTATTGGAAATAAATCTACATTGGTATCTATCACAAACTTTACAAAAGATTTCCATACTGCTGGAATCTGTTCTTTACTTGCAGTTATTGGATTATTGATCACAGTCATTCTTTATATTAAAAAAGTACCTGGATCTATCCTGATCGGAATCCTTGCTACATGGGTGATCGGAATGCTCTGCCAGATAACAGGAATCTATGTTCCTGATTTCAAAACAGGTTATTACAGCCTGTTCCCTACATTTGCAATGACAGATTTTTCAAAATTAGGAGAGACTTTCGGTAAATGTTTCCAGTATGACTTGGGCAAAGTCGGAATCTTTAATTTTATCGCCGTTGTATTATCTTTCTTATTTGTCGATCTGTTTGATACACTCGGAACTTTAGTCGGTGTCAGCACAAAAGCCGGAATGCTTAACGAGGAAGGTAAACTTCCTGGAATCAAACCTGCATTAATGGCAGACGCCGTTGCTACAACAGCTGGTGCGGTTCTTGGTACTTCTACTGTTACAACATTCGTTGAATCTTCTTCTGGTGTTGCTGCAGGTGGACGTACTGGTTTAACAGCTGTTGTTTCAGGATTCTTATTCCTGATCTCAACATTATTTGCACCGCTCTTTACAGCAATCCCATCATTTGCGACAGCCCCTGCGCTGATCATGGTTGGGTTCTTAATGTTTGGAGCAATCTCTGATATCAAATTTACAGATGACAATATGACAGAAGCCGTACCTGCTTACCTTTGCATCATTGCAATGCCATTATTCTATAGTATCTCTGAGGGAATCTCTATCGGGATCATCTCTTATGTGATCTTGAATGTAGTTTGTGGTAAAGCAAAGAAGATCACTCCTTTAATGTACGTACTTGCAGTATTATTCATCCTGAAATATGCCGTTTTATAAGTATAGAAAAACAGCCGTATCATGATCGATACGGCTGTTTTATTCTTATCTCATATTAAATTAAAATGCTTGTCCTACTGAACGATTCTTCTGACACCCCATACAGCTCTGTAATCAGCATTCCGCACACTGATTCCTGTGTCTTTGCTTCCTGCATGAATGATCTGGTTATCTCCAATGTAGATCGCTACATGTCCTACACCGTTCACGACCTGATAGCAGATCAGATCTCCTGGCTGCTTCTCATCCCATGATACTGCTGTTCCTTCATATCTCTGTGCTGTTGAACTGTGTGGCAGTGAATATCCAAAATGTTTATATACCTGCATCGTGAATCCAGAACAGTCAACTCCATTCGTAAGGCTTTCTCCACCCCATACATAAGGATTGCCTCTAAACTGCATTGCGTAGTCTACAACACTTTGTCCTGTTGCCGTTCCATAAACTTCCCATGTATCTTCTTCCGGTTTTGACTCAGATAGATACTGTGAACTTACATAACAATAAACTCCACTATATCTTACCGTTGTCCATCCAGACCGTTCTCCATAACAGGTGATCTGCGTACCTTTCTTGTATGATCCTGCCTTTGCTGCACTTGTCGACGCTTTCTTACGGATCGTCAAAGAACTTGCCGTTACATATCTTGTATATGTATCTGTTGTTATATTCGCTGCTTTCTGTGCTGTTACAACAACTGGTTTCTTCTTTGACAGATATCTTGTTGCGATATATCGATAATATCTTCCATATTTGATCTTCGTATAAGATCTTTTCTTCTTGTAGCAGCGAACCTTTGCTGCTTTCTTGTATGATCCAACGATCTTTCCCTTATTTGATGCTTTTTTACGAACCACTACGTTATTGGCTGTTACATATCTTGAATAGGAAGCATATACATCATGTGTATGTGAACTCATGGATAAGACCACCATACAACATATACTTACTACACAGGAAATGAGGATTCCAGTAGTCTTTCTCTTCATATTTCCTCCCTTTAGTTCCATTTTTTACCGACTACTTCTAGTTTACTACCTCATTTTTCATATGTAAACCATTTCGTAATATTTTTTTCATAAATTCTTATGAAAAATGTACCTATTTGCAACATTTTTCATCGTTTTGAATCAAATCTTTGATCGTCTGCATGGACAAGTCAATCGATGCGATCTCGTCCGCACATCGTTTTAATTCGGAGCGGATCATTATTTCGTCCTTAATATTTTTCTTATACTTCATCTGATGTTCAAGATTTGCCCAGAAATCCAGCGCGATCGTGCGGATCTGAATCTCTGCATTTAAGCTCAGGTCATTCAGATGAATGATCATATGATAACTTCGATATCCATTTGGCTTTGGATATGCAATGTAATCTTTGATGTTAACCACTTCTATATCATTCTGTAAAGTAATCCAATCTGATACTTTGTAAATATCATCTACAAATGATGTGATCACACGGACTCCTACTGCATCATTTACTTTTGAAACCGCATTTTCAGCATTTGGTTCTTCCCCCTTTTTCAAGAGTTTCTGCTTCATGCTTTCCGGACTTTTGATTCTAGAGCTGCAGTATGCGATCTTTTTCTTATTTTCGTTTGTTTCAAACTGAGTGATCAGATTCTTCAATTGTTCTTCTGCTTTTAATAAAACCGGATACTGTTCTTTATAAAACTCTTCGTATGTCATAAATCCTCCTGTTTTTCATATCTTTATGATAACCGTGATCAAAAGAGAGTTCCCATCTTCACTTGATGCCACGATCTTCCCATGATGTGCTTCAACCACAGCTTTTGCGACCGATAAGCCAATGCCATAACCGCCGGTCTTGGAATTTCTTGATTCATCCGTTCTGTAAAACCGGTCAAATAAATGATCAATATTTTCTTTTGTCAGTGGCTGTGAGGGATTGTATATAGATAAAATAATATTTTTCCCTTTATGTGCAGCTGTCAGTCTGATCTGTCCCTGCTCGGTACAATATTTGACCGCGTTGTCCAGCAAAATGGAGATTAGCTGCCGGATTGTTTTTTCATCTCCTTTAAGCGACAACATCGGTTCAATATCTACCATAAAATTTTTTCCTTTGACCTTGGCAAGTCCTTGAAATGACTGAGCTTCTTCTAATATTACTTCCGAAAATGGGAATTCGATCATCGTTGTTTTTGTCTGTTTTTCTTCCATCCGTGACAAATAGATCAGATCATTTGTAAGACCTGCAAGCCGCTTTGTCTGTACCTGAATATCATCAAGCCATTCATTCTCTCCGTATTCCATCTCTAAGATCGATGTATCTGCATCAATGATCGTAAGCGGTGTCTTGATCTCATGTCCTGCATCTGTGATAAAGCGTTTTTGTTTTTCATAGCTTTCTGCCACTGGCTCAATTGCCCGTTTTGAAAGCAACACCACCAAAATAAAAACGGTGCTAACACCAAAAATAGAAACAAAAAAGCTAGTGACAAGAAAAGTCTGAAATGACATCATGGATTTTGTACAATCCAGAAAATATATTTTTACTCCGTTTGAAGTATTTTCTTTCATATATCTGTATTTTGAAATGAATCCACAGTTCTTGTTACTTCTATTGATTTTTTGTGCATATTTGATCGCTGTTTCTTCATCGATCGCTGAGATATTATCGGTATCCGCTTCACATCTCTGTCTGTTATTGCTCAAAAATACAGAAAAATAGCGGGACTCAAAGGAAGTTTCTGGTGATATTCCATTTGTCTTTTTATGTTGAAATTTATAGAGATTTTCTGGCAATTCTCCATCATTCTCTTTCAGGAAATCTAAGATCGTATCTGCATTATGACTCATCTCCCGGTAATTCAGCAAATTGATCGATCCAAGAATCAGAAATAATACAATGATCGTTGATGTCATGGAAATCGCTATAAATTTTATTCGAAGTTTTCGGATCATCCTCCCACCTCCAAAATATATTCTGCGTGACTTGCCTCTGTAATCTGAAGATTTGCGTGGAGTGCTTCTAATTTCTTTCTAAGATAAGAAATGTACATCCATACAACGTTCGTCTGTACCTGTTTTTCATCTCCCCAGATTTTTTCCAACAGACGTTTGTGTGTGATACTGTGGCCCTGATTACATAAAAACACCTCCATCATCTGAAATTCCTTATTCGCAAGACGAAAACTTCCTGTTGGTGATGTCAGTTCAAAAGTCGCTCTGTTTAATGTGATATTTCCGACATACAAAATTGATTCTGTTTGTGTTGTCTGCGTTCTGATCATGGTACGGATTCTTGCCAACAATTCTTTTGCCGCAAATGGTTTTGTGAGATAATCATTCGCTCCAAGATCCAGTCCTTCTACTTTATCGTCAATCTCTGCTTTCGCTGTCAGCATCAGAATTGGAATCAGATTTTTCTTATCTCTGATGGTTTTTAATACTTCCAAACCATTCATCTTTGGCATCATAATATCAAGCACTGCCCCGTCATAATTGCCACTTTCAATCGCTTCTAATGCCGCCTTTCCATCATAGACAGCATCAGCCTCAAATCCATTTCTATTTAAAATCGTAACTAACGCTCTTGATAATGATCTTTCATCTTCTGCAAGTAATAACCGCATTGTGGAATTCCTCCTTTTTTGCATACTTCTCTGATTTTTGATTTATTATAGATGGAAAATGTTATGAATTTGTGAGAAATGGAATTGTTCACAGAACTTTGACATTTTTATGTATCTATCACCAGAAAAAGGCATCCAAACTTAGAATTTCTATGCTAAGCCTGAATGCCTTCTTCCTTATTATTTTACTTTTATTACTTTTTTCACTTCTGGACCGTTTCCGTATCCTTTTCCTAATGCTGTACTAATTCTGATCGTCAGCTTTTTACCTTTTCTTGCTCCATTAGGAACCCATACAGTATAACTCTTCTTGCTTCCTTTTACCCAGTTGGTAGCAACCCACATACCGCCAACTTTTGGTACTTTTTTCTTTAAAGTTACTTTTACTTTATATCTGGTATAAGTATAAGGTGGTACCCATTCATAACGTGAAACACGTCCACCGATCCAGTGTTTTCGCCACCAGCCTCTCACTGTTACCTTTTTCCTCTTTACAACTTTTATTGATTTCACGACTGGTTTCTTGCTTGATCCTGTTTTCATCGTTACTACATCAGATGGCTCTCCTGTCATACCATTTGCATAAGACTGTAAACGGAACTTGTAATTCGTCAAAGGCTTTAATCCTTTTATCGTAACTGAATTACCGCTGCCACAAGCGGTGTATCCTACTGTTTTTGCTGTCGTCCATTTACCTTTTTTCAGAACCTGAATCCTTACGGAAGTGTTCAACTTTTCCGGACAATCTATCCAGAACTTCGCAGAATTATAACCAGTAGCTACACGTGGTTTTTTCAATTTCTCTGCCGGACTGATCACGTAAGTTGTAAATGTCTTTCCATTTGTTGTCTTAAATGTGATCCATGCATGTCTTCCTGGTGTCGTAGCTTTTGATGGGATTCCATCATAATCAACTGTGTTAGAATTATACCAATTCCATGTCTTTCCACTAAGGTGGTCATATACCTCGATGATCTTATCGTCAGAATTCGCTGGCACCGTCTGTGCTATAACTTTTTTCTTGCCTATATCCACAAGATTGATCTCACTTGGTGAACAAGTAATTCCATTAGCATAAATCCAGTTGTGACCGTTTAGGTTGAACATGAATGTTGCTGGATAATAAGCTGACTTATCAACAGATATACATACATAATATGTATCCTTTGTTAAAGTTATCGGACCTGGATTCCACTGTTCTACCTTACTACTCAAGTCACTTTTTGCTGTAGCTTCTTTGTATATCATTTCACCACGAGAATTATACATTCGAATATAAGTATTGTTAAAACCAAAATGACCGCTTCTTTCTTTTTCAGCCAACTCAAACGTTGGATTGATTACTGCTCTATCACTAACATTAAACTTATACCAACGCTCATCTTTTCCTACCTGGGCTGTAACACCTTCAAAGAGACTGTACTGCATACCAGATAATGGGATTTCTATTGCTGTATCTTGATTAAGACCAATGGCTTTCTCTTTACTCTTTACTTCTTTATTGAGATACTCTGATTTCATAGTAATTGTAGCTGAAGTAGTCTTTGAAGTTGAAGAAGCAAAAATAACTTCACAGGCATTCTCCATTGTCTGCCCTGGATACAGATAAAGTATATTTGCATCAGCCGGCACTGCATTTTCACGGCTAACACACTCATGACCTCCCACTTTTATCCGCATACGATAATTCTTACTCTTTGGTGTGACATTATTATCCAATGTTATTTTCACTGGTTTCGCTGTTTTATTAGTTATCGTAAAAGAATGCGTAGAATCTGATGATTTAGATACGGTAATAGATGATGATGGTTTTATACTTCCTGATTCATCAACATAAATATCATGCTCCTTTGCATTAACATCAACACCTGCTATAAATCCGAATCCAAACACCAAAGCACATAGCAGCAATGCCTTCATAAAATAGTTACATATTCGTCTTTTTCTCTCTTTTTTCATAATTCGCCCTCCTGTTTATTCTCCAACGAAGTTGGGTGGGTTTCCGTTCTAAAACCATTAAGTTTTCTATGAAAATTATAACAAATATGTTCTATTTTTACCCTGTCCTTAAGTACAGGTTTCTTGTTTTTGTTGTATATATAGACTGAATTATCACATATATTTTTCTGGGCTGCTTGGAATAATAAAGTTCTTATTCGTGACTGCAATCGCAAGCCTTGTTTTATTGGCATATCCAGTTTTGGATAAAATATTGGATATATGAAACTTTACCGTTCTTTGAGATATGTGCATGCGTTCAGCAATTTCACTATATTCAAGTCCTTCAGCACTTCAATCTCTTTTGCGGTAAGCTCTGAACTATCAGCAAGCCCCAGCTTTACACTCGGTGTCTTATCCGGGAAAATACTTTCTCCTGCCATTGTTCGTTCTATTACATCGATCAGGTTCTCCGGGCTGATATCTTTATACCAGAAACTGTCCACTTTAGCTTCCTTGGCTCTCTTTAAATATCCGACTTCTACCATTGAAGTTACGATAATTATTTTTATGTCTGGGAATTCTGCTTTAATTTCTGTTGCCGCTTCTATGCCGTCTTTATTCCCCGCTGTGCATACATCCATCAAAATCAAGTCGATCTGTTCCCGTCTACAAACGGCCAGCGCAACATCTGCTCCATTTACGCTGGCAGAAAGTGCGTATTTGCCACTGTCTAAAAGTATTCTTTCCATATTTTCACGAGGCATCCTCTGATCCTCTACGATCAATACTTTCTTCATTTTTGCTCTCCTTCTTCTGAAATGTTATTGTCAATGCAAAATACGGAATAGACTGTATCTGCATTTCCCCGCCATGATCAAATATATGCCGGGAAAGATTATATAGTCCCCCTTTTGGGACAACTTCTTTCTCCGGTGCTGCCCCATTATTTGTAATGCGAATACGATAAAAATCATTATTTTCCTGCATCGTTATAAAAAGTTCTGTCGCACCAGCATGACATACACCATTCGTCAGACACTCTCTCATCGCAAGTATATATATATTGGCATAATCTTCGTTCTTCGGCAAAGAGCCAATGCATTCTATCTTCACACCAAGAGTTTTCGCATCCTGCAGAAATTGTTCAAATTCTCCTTCCCCAAAAGGCTGCTGATTATCATTCCAGATTGTATTTACCGCCTGACAAAGTAATCTGACCGCATCGATGTAATCTTCACTTCCCTGCAATAAATTCTGCCGGATCGCTGTCAATCCCGCGCCCATCTGATCATGCAGTTTTGTCTTGGCAGCAAGCACTTCCCTTTCTCTTGTCAAGATCAATACATTGTCAGAAAGATATCGAAGTTCCCTTGATATTTCTTTCAGCTTCTCCGTCTGCTTTGTCAAATTTATTTTCTCATGATATTGCTTTGTAACATCCATAAAAACAGCTTCTATATAAATCTTACCATCTCTGTCTCTGACTTCATTTTCCCGATAATCCCATACCTTCCCATCTGGGAAAATATAAGTGTCTTTTTTACCTGCAAGCCTGATCACACCGTTTTGTATACTTGTATGAAGTGCATCTCGTAACTCACTGAATTCTTGCAGATCTTTATGCGCAAGAATCCTAAAAAGCTGATATATCTGCGTATTGGCAAGCTTCACTGTTCCATCAGAATTAAAATAGCAGATGCCTGTCGGAAGAAGATTCATCGCTTCTTTGATCGAATTCCGATTAACTTTTTCTTTTGATATCCTTTTTAATCTGATGCCTTCCCAAATAAGCAAAAAATCAATGGCACCGACAATACACCAAATAACCCATATCGGAACAGGCAACACTTCACAATAGTTTGCTCCCTTATCGATCTGCCCGAACGAATATACCAGATGATTCAACAGGAAAAACAAAAGTAAAAGAACTAAAACATTCCAATTCCATTTCTCCAGGCGCATATCATAAAATATAATAAGCAAAAATAAAGCACCTGCCAGACTGAACAACACCATCGTCATCAACAACGTCTGCATTACTTTTCACCTGCCTTTTTTATGGTAAATGTAAATTTCCATATACCATCTTCATTTTCACCTTGATCCGTCTTGTCAAAGAATGAGTTCAGATCATCTTCACTTTCTACTTCCATACAAAAAACCATCTCTTCTCCACACGGACGAATCTTTACCCACATAAATTTAATAGAATCTACACAGGCTTCTAATATTGATTCAAAAAAGCTATAAATGCGAACCGCATCCCTCACATAAATACGCTCCCCTGCTGGGGCTGTAAGTGCACATTCTATCCCCATCAGCCTCAAGCTGCTAAAAGACTCCTCCAAACAAGCTCCAAGCTCTGCAATATCTGACACGGCTTCTCTTTCTCCAATAAAGATCAAATTCCCATATCTTTTTATGTATGTTCCGATCAAACTGATCTTAGCCAGCAGCCTGCGGCTCTCTGCCAGATCTTCTTCCTCTTCGTATCGAATCAGCAATTCATTCAACAGCCCGATCTGTCCAGCAGTCTGTGTCTGCAGTTTGTCATATAAGCGGTTCTTTTCCCGCAACATATAAATCTTTGCCTTTGTCTGATAATTCTCCTGTTCCAGACAATTAC